>Ga0209279_10000077_pt1:0-55000 | contig 67291 bp, 72 predicted proteins | sample CoawatmetaG00DNA_3_FD_187508 | JGI IMG/M metagenome (GOLD analysis project Ga0209279, IMG submission 187508) | Marine microbial communities from the West Antarctic Peninsula - Coastal water metaG006-DNA (SPAdes) (version 2) | ecosystem: Environmental > Aquatic > Marine > Coastal ...
GCTTTCACAAAAATTCGTATCATGTCAAACCCTGGTAAGGTTCTTCGCGTTGCATCGAATTAAACCACATGCTCCACCGCTTGTGCGGGCCCCCGTCAATTCCTTTGAGTTTCACTCTTGCGAGCATACTTCCCAGGCGGGATACTTAACGCGTTAGCTTTGATACTGCACAGGTCGATCTGTTCAACATCTAGTATCCATTGTTTACGGCTAGGACTACTGGGGTATCTAATCCCATTTGCTACCCTAGCTTTCGTCTCTGAGTGTCAGTAATAGCCCAGTAAAGTGCCTTCGCCATCGGTGTTCTTTCCAATATCTACGCATTTCACCGCTCCACTGGAAATTCCCTTTACCCCTACTATACTCTAGTCAAACAGTTTCGACTGCGATTTTGAAGTTGAGCTTCAAGATTTAACAGTTGACTTGTTTAACAACCTACAGACGCTTTACGCCCAGTGATTCCGGATAACACTTGCATCCTCCGTCTTACCGCGGCTGCTGGCACGGAGTTAGCCGATGCTTATTCTTCAGGTACACGTCAAAAATTCCTCCCTGAAAAAAGAGGTTTACAACCCATAGGCAGTCTTCCCTCACGCGGTATTGCTCCGTCAGGCTTTCGCCCATTGCGGAAAATTCCCTACTGCTGCCTCCCGTAGGAGTCTGGACCGTGTCTCAGTTCCAGTGTGTCTGGTCATCCTCTCAAACCAGATACTGATCGTCGCCTTGGTAGGCCATTACCCCACCAACAAGCTAATCAGACGCGAGCTTCTCTTCAGGCAGATAAATCTGTTTCACTCGAAAGCATATGGGGTTTTAGCAACCGTTTCCAGTTGTTGTCCCCCTCCTAAAGGTAAATTCTCACGTGTTACTCACCCGTCCGCCACTAAAGTTAATAAAAACTTCCGTACGACTTGCATGTATCAGGCATACCGCCAGCGTTCATCCTGAGCCAGGATCAAACTCTCTTAAAATTTCCTTAATTTTTTGTTGTTTAGATTTAATAAAAAATCTGTTCATGTGTCTAATTTATATTCTATTCTATAACCAGAGCTGTACAAAAAAAAGCATTATTTTAAAAATTTGATTATTATAAACATTTACTAAAAAATAGTTAAATTGTTTTATTTTATAAGTACTTGTACGTACTTATAAAATAAAAATTTATTTAAAAGATAAACTTATCTGTAGAATTTTCAACAAAATTTAACAAAATAAGTTGTTTTTGATTAATAAAATGATTCATTTCATTAACATAAACGCTACTATCACACACAATGTTTGTAGAAATATTTTTAATATTATCTAAACTAGTAGCAATTATAGTTGGGTCATGTTGCTTATCATACATCTCTTTTAAAACCCGATTCGGTAAAAACTCAATATCCAGATGTCCATAATTTTTTTTCATAAATTTAAGAATTTCTGGTCTATCAGCATACCAGAATTCACGTAACTCATCAGGAATTGGATGAGAATACCATAATGAAGGTAAATAACGATAAAGAATAACGTCTTTTAGCTGACCATTAATCATAAGTTTTCCTGGTTGCCCTTCACTTGGAAGAAATGGCATAGTAAAAACAAGATGATTTAAACTATCTGCAAATTTACCAACAAGTCCAGATATAATAGCACTAGTTAAATCGAGACCTAGAATTATGGGAGAAAAACCTGCCATAACATCAAAGATCCAATCAGTTAAAGAAATTAAATAAACCCATGGTCGCGTATATGGATTAATAGTTAAAAACCAGTAAAGTTGAATCCGAAATTGTAGAATAGTTAAAAACAGCAATAACCCAATGAAGATAGATTCTCTAAATAGCTCTAGCATAGTAATATCTACAGCCATATCCAAATGAATTTGAATCCATTGTGATAACCAATCAGGTAAAAAGAAGATATTTCTATAATTTTCTACATAAAAATTATAAAAGCCATCGTGGCGCTGCTCATAAAAAACTTTTTCTATTGTAGTCGATTTAGGAAGATTACCTACAAACGCTTCTAGCATATTCTGTGGTTGTGGATTCGGTGGAACATTTCTAGCATGTAGTGGTAAACGTGATACATAATCAGATAAAGTCTGATTTCTTGGATCTGGATCAGTTAGTAACATCCCTGGATTTTGAGGATAATTAAAGAACTGCGTAGCCACTTTTTCATAAATAGAACTTACTTTGTCAACCGTAGCAAGTTTAAATTCTAATATTTTACGCTCTAAAGTCATATACTAATTTAATTAGGAAATATAATTTCAGTTCTAATCAATTATTACCAATTTAACAATTTTAATTTGTTAAATCATTCGTTATCCTATTATTGAATAACTTATGAACTAAGATTTTTAAAATTAAAAATCACAAAATTCATATCTTCTAGCGAGAAATAAATGTTATATCTAAAGTTGGGTAGTTTCATCGGGATAGTAGGATTTGAACCTACGACACCCTGATCCCAAACCAGGTACTCTACCAAACTGAGCTATATCCCGTGATTGAAACTACCGAATCGAAGATTATAAAAAATTTATCTACAAACTAATTGAAGACTAAAATTATTATACAAGATTTTTTATCAAGATTGCAAGCTTTAATTATAAAGAGAATATTTAACTACATAACATAAAATATATCTATATAAATGAGCAGCTAATCTCACCGGTGGAGGCGCACAGCAATCTAAAACTGTTAAAGTAATGTTTTTGGTTAGTATTAAAGGATTCATTGAATTAGTAAGATTAACACCATTTTTAACTAATTTTAGTGCGCGTCCAGTAGGGAATAAAAAAGTAGCACCAGTTGCAATTAAACCTCACAATATTTTAACCTCCTGTAATTGCTATCAAAATTTTTGCTAATGAAGAATTTCTTAAAGGTGACAAACCAATAGCTACATCAATATCGATTGAAATAAGAGTTTTTATTACCACCAAAATAAACTAAAGTTAATAATGTAATACAACACAGCATACATTAATTAGTTTTTCAAGATTTGTAAATAGTAAATAAAATTAATCAATCTATTTTCATTCTCGAGCGTTTTAGGAGCTTGTTACTGCTGATTCTCTGAAAGTGGCTTTAAAAGTCTTTTTGACGCTAATACCCTACTCAAACTAACAACTACCCCCTCATAAAAATTTCAGATTAATAAATTTATAATAGTTGTTAAATATTGATCCGCTTTTTTAACAATTATCATAAATTTCTGTAACAAGATGAATAGCTGAACCTACAGTAACAGGATTTGGAGCTGCTACTGAAGCTACGATCACTGCCACAGCCCCTATACAATGTATAGTCAAATTTTCGAATTCTAAAAGTATTTAAGAGAATCTTAAATAATATAATACAAAAAATTAATATTTATTACAAAAATATCGAAATAAATATTAAGATTAATATATAATAGATAATTGAAAACTCATATTTACTAAATAGTTTGAAAAATCTGTTTTTTATTTTTTATGAGAGTTTCATAGATTTTCGTCTCCCAAAAGGAGAAAGTCAATGGCAATAAGCTCAACGGAGCGTCGTGCAAAAAACGTACAAGTTTTTGTAGAAAAAGACGCTGTGGAAACTAGTTTTGAAAAATGGGCAAAGCCTGGTCATTTTTCACGAACATTAGCAAAAGGTCCAAAAACAACTACATGGATTTGGAATTTACATGCTGACGCACACGATTTTGATAGTCAAACAAACTCATTAGAGGAAGTTTCACGCAAAATTTTCAGTGCTCATTTTGGTCAATTATCAATAATTTTCTTATGGATTAGTGGTATGCACTTCCATGGTGCATATTTTTCAAATTACTCTGCATGGTTAACCGACCCAATTGGTATCAAGCAAAGTTCACAAGTAGTTTGGCCAATTGTAGGTCAAGAAATTTTAAACGCTGACGTAGGTGGTAACTTCCAAGGTGTTCAAACAACATCTGGTTGGTTCCAAATGTGGCGTGCAGAAGGTATTACAAGTGAAGTTGAATTATACTGGATTGCAATTGGTGGTTTAGCTATGTCAGCAATTATGTTATTTGCTGGTTGGTTCCATTATCATAAAGCAGCACCAAAATTAGAATGGTTCCAAAATGCCGAATCAATGATGAATCATCATTTAGCTGGTTTACTTGGTTTAGGTTGTTTATCTTGGTCTGGTCATCAAATTCATATTGCATTACCAATTAATAAATTGTTAGATGCAGGTGTTGCTCCACAAGAAATTCCATTACCTCATGAGTTCCTAATTAATCGTGATTTAATGGCACAGTTATACCCAAGTTTTAGTAAGGGTTTAGCACCATTCTTTGGTGGTAACTGGGGAGAATACTCTGATTTCTTAACATTTAAAGGTGGTTTAAACCCTGTAACAGGTGGTTTATGGTTAAGTGATATCGCTCATCATCATTTAGCATTAGCAGTATTATTTATCATTGCTGGACATATGTACCGCACAAACTGGGGTATTGGTCATAGCATGAAAGAAATTTTAGAAGCTCATAAAGGTCCCTTTACAGGTGAAGGCCATAAAGGTTTATATGAAATTTTAACAACATCATGGCATGCACAGTTGGCAATCAACTTAGCAATGGTAGGTTCATTAAGTATTATTGTTGCTCATCATATGTATGCAATGCCACCATATCCATTCATCGCAACAGATTACGCAACACAATTATGTTTATTCACACATCATATGTGGATTGGTGGTTTTTGTGTTGTTGGTGGTGCTGCGCATGGTGCAATTTTTATGGTCCGGGATTATACACCGGCAAATAATTACAACAATTTATTAGATCGTGTATTACGTCATCGTGATTCGATTATTTCTCATTTAAATTGGGTTTGTATCTTTTTAGGTTGTCATGCTTTTGGATTCTATATCCATAATGATACAATGCGTGCTTTAGGCCGTCCACAAGATATGTTCTCTGATAAAGCAATTCAGTTACAACCAATTTTTGCTCAATGGATACAAAATATTCATTTATTAGCACCTGGAACAACAGCTCCGAATGCTTTAGCAACAACAAGTTATGCATTTGGTGGTGACGTTGTTGAAGTTGGTGGTAAAATTGCTATGATGCCAATTAAATTAGGAACTGCTGATTTTATGGTACATCATATCCATGCTTTCACAATTCACGTGACAGTTTTAATTTTATTAAAAGGTGTATTATATGCACGTAGTTCAAAATTAATTCCTGATAAAGCAAATTTAGGTTTCCGTTTCCCTTGTGATGGTCCAGGACGTGGTGGTACTTGTCAAAGTTCTAGTTGGGATCATGTATTTTTAGGTTTATTCTGGATGTACAATTCAATTTCAGTTGTAATTTTCCATTTCAGTTGGAAAATGCAATCCGATGTTTGGGGAACAGTATCACCTGATGGTGCGATTTCTCATATTACAGGTGGAAACTTTGCAAAAAGTGCAATTACAATCAATGGTTGGTTACGTGATTTCTTATGGTCACAAGCATCACAAGTAATTCAATCTTACGGTTCAGCATCATCTGCATATGGTTTAATCTTCTTAGGTGCTCACTTTATTTGGGCATTTAGTTTAATGTTCTTATTCAGTGGTCGTGGATACTGGCAAGAGTTAATTGAGTCAATCGTATGGGCTCATAATAAATTAAACTTTGCACCAGCAATTCAACCACGTGCTTTAAGTATTACACAAGGTCGTGCTGTAGGTTTAGCTCATTATCTACTAGGTGGTATTGGAACAACATGGGCGTTCTTCTTAGCACGTTCACTTTCAATTACTTAAGTGTAAAAATTAAATATTTCCAAAATAAGTTAAAAATAGAATCTTTTATTTTTAACTCTTTTTATTTCATTTACAACCATTAATTATATTAAAAGGCATCTAACAATTATGGCAACTAAATTTCCAAAGTTTAGCCAAGCCCTTGCACAAGATCCAGCAACTCGACGAATTTGGTATGGTATTGCTACTGCTCATGATTTAGAAGCACATGACGGTATGACCGAAGAAAATCTATACCAAAAAATCTTCGCTTCGCATTTTGGTCATTTAGCTATTATTTTCCTTTGGACAGCGGGAAATTTATTCCATGTAGCGTGGCAAGGTAATTTTGAAAAATTTGTAATCGATCCATTAAAAACGAAACCTATTGCACATGCAATCTGGGATCCACATTTTGGTGAGTCTGCATTAAAAGCTTTTAGTAAAGGAAATACATATCCTGTTAATATTGCATTTTCAGGTGTTTACCAATGGTGGTTCACAATTGGATTTAGAACAAACCAAGAACTTTATTTAGGTTCTGTTGGTTTATTAGCTTTATCTTGTGCACTATTATTTGCTGGTTGGTTACATTTACAACCAAAATTCCGTCCAAGTTTATCTTGGTTCAAAAATAATGAATCTCGTTTAAACCATCATTTATCTGGTTTATTAGGTGTAAGTTCATTAGCATGGACAGGACATTTAGTACACGTAGCGATTCCAGCATCACGTGGTGTTCATGTAGGTTGGGATAACTTCCTAACAACTCCACCACATCCAGCAGGTTTAGCTCCATTCTTTAGTGGTAATTGGACAGTTTATGCACAAAACCCTGATAATGCTGATCATGTATATAGCACATCACAGGGTGCAGGAACTGCAATTTTAACATTTTTAGGTGGTTTCCATGCACAAACACAATCATTATTTTTAAGTGATATGGCTCATCACCATTTAGCAATTGCTGTTGTGTTTATTGTAGCAGGTCATATGTACCGTACAAACTGGGGTATTGGGCACAATATGAAAGAAATCCTTGATGCACACCGTCCACCAGGTGGCCGTTTAGGCGCAGGACATGTAGGTTTATTTGAAACTATTACAAATTCATTACACATGCAATTAGGTTTAGCACTAGCATGTTTAGGTGTTGCAACATCATTAACAGCACAACACATGTATGCTTTAACTCCATACGCATATTTATCAAAAAGTTTTACTACTGAGGCAGCATTATATACACACCATCAATATATTGCAGGATTCTTAATGGTTGGTGCTTTTGCTCATGGTGCAATTTTCTTTGTACGGGATTATGATCCAGAATTGAATAAAGGTAATGTTTTAGCACGTATGTTAGAACATAAAGAAGCAATCATTTCACATTTAAGTTGGGTATCATTATTCTTAGGTTTCCATACTTTAGGTTTATATATCCATAATGATACTGTTGTAGCTTTTGGTCAACCTGAAAAACAAATTTTATTTGAACCTGTGTTTGCAGAATATATTCAAGCAGCATCTGGTAAGGCAGTTTATCAATTTGATGTTTTATTAGCATCTGCTGATAGTCCGGCAACAATTGCGGGTAATCAAGTTTGGTTACCAGGTTGGTTAGACGCAATTAATAGTGGTAAAAACGATTTATTCTTAAAAATCGGTCCTGGTGATTTTTTAGTACATCACGCAATTGCATTAGGTTTACATGTTACAGCCTTAATCCTTGTAAAAGGAGCTTTAGATGCACGTGGTTCGAAATTAATGCCAGATAAGAAAGATTTTGGATATAGTTTCCCATGTGATGGTCCAGGTCGTGGTGGTACTTGTGATATCTCTGCATGGGATGCATTTTATTTATCAATGTTCTGGATGTTAAATACTATTGGTTGGGTAACATTCTACTGGCATTGGAAACACATGACAATTTGGGGTGGTAACCCAGGTCAATTTGATGAATCATCAAATTATATCATGGGTTGGTTACGTGACTATTTATGGTTAAACTCATCACCATTAATTAATGGTTATAATCCATTTGGTATGAATAATTTATCTGTATGGGCTTGGATGTTCTTATTTGGACATTTAGTTTGGGCAACAGGCTTTATGTTCTTAATTTCTTGGCGTGGTTATTGGCAAGAATTAATCGAAACATTAGTATGGGCTCATGAACGTACGCCTTTAGCAAACTTAATTCGTTGGAGAGATAAACCAGTAGCATTATCTATCGTACAAGCTCGTTTAGTGGGTTTAGTACATTTTAGTGTTGGTTATATTTTAACATACGCAGCGTTTCTTATTGCGTCGACCACTGGTAAATTTGGTTAACTATTTTCAATCATAATTAAACTTAGTATGCTAATATTAATTATTAGTATATTAAGTTTAATATAAATTTTATTTGTTAAACTACTAAATAAATATTAATGTATTTCAGGAATATAAACGGGACTGACGAGAATCGAACTCGCAACGTCCGCCGTGACAGGGCGGTGCTCTAACCAATTGAACTACAGTCCCAATGAAAACAAAGTTTACAGTACTAGATTAGTTTAAATATAATAATGTGTCAATATTTTTTATTTATAATAAAGGAGAAACAGGGATTCGAACCCTGGGTACAAAAAATTGTACGATAGATTAGCAATCTATTGCTTTCGACCACTCAGCCATTTCTCCTGAATTATTCAAATATTATTATATATTTTTAAGTAGATGGCTCTGGTGGGATTTGAACCTACGACCTTGGGCTTATGAGTCCCCTGCTCTAACCACTGAGCTACAGAGCCTTATTCTACTTCCATATACTACAATTATAACATGAGATGTAAAATTATGGTCAAATATTCACAATAATTAATCAAAAATTTAACTTATTTAAGGTATTTGTATTATGTATAGAATTCTAAAATAATTCCATATAAAATTATATTAATCCTTCTAAATAATTATAAGTTTCTAATATATGAATGATTTCTGGACAAATATTCTTCGTTATCCGCGGTTTTTTATTAGTAGTTTAATAGGACTAATATTAGTTATCTTGACTCCTTTTCGAAATTTATTTAAAACACCAAAATTAAGAGTTTTTGTAATATTAGTTCTTTTCCTATCAATTTTAACGCTATATACGATTATTAAAAATATGGTAGGTTTATAAATTCAAATTTCATAAATTAATATAATTAATTGATGTCCAAAAGAAGATCAATAATAATACGTGGAACGGCTTGTAAAATTAAAGCAAAAAAAACTGGAGCTTTCGCTTTATTAGATACTTTAGTAAGAAATAATACCCGTTATATTTTTGGTTATCCTGGTGGAGCAATTTTACCAATATATGACGAATTATATTTTTGGGAAAATCGAAATACGATACAACATATTTTAACACAGCATGAACAAGGTGCGATTCATGCGGCGGATTCTTATGCAAGGGTTACAGGACAAATAGGAGTTTGTTTTGCTACATAAGGACCAGGAGCTACTAACTTAATTACTGGTATTGCTACTGCTCAATTAGATTCTATTCCAATTTTAGTGGTAACGGGTCAAGTAAATACTAATTTTTTAGGAACTGATGCTTTTCAAGAAACAGATATTTTTGGAATTACATATAAATCGGATGAACTAGAAATATTACAAAGGTACAGTGTTACCGATTCAAATATTGATGATTTTTTATCCATTAAAACAGAAGAAAGCAAAGCTGCAGAAGCTGTACAGCAAAGTACTCAGTCTCAAGAAGATAAAAATTATGAAGAATTCCATTAAAATTAATTATTGGGCCGAGTTGGATTTGAACCAACGTAGCGAAACGCAGCGGATTTACAATCCGCCCCCTTTAACCACTCGGGCATCGACCCTTCATATATTATAATAACAAATAAATTAAAATAGCACAATAACTATAAAAATCTTAAGAACCAGTACTTAATAGGTTTTATTAACGATATGAACTTAAAACTACGTCAATATTGGGAAATAAAAAATAGTTTTTTAATTAATGATATTGACGTAGTTTTGATCTTTACTTATAATAGTATATAAGAGTGAAATCATAATTACTGGGTAATTAACTCAGCGGTAGAGTGTCTGCCTTACAAGCAGAAGGTCACAGGTTCAAATCCTGTATTACCCATATTCTACAAGGGCCTATCGTCTAACGGATTAGGACAGAAACCTTCTAAGTTTCCAATGTAGGTTCGATTCCTACTGGGCCTAATAAAAAAGATAGAAAAATACATTATTTATTAGTTAGTTTTATTATTGTTAATTAACATTTGAAAGCAAAAGTCATAAAACTGAAAACTCACGAAAAGTTCAAACTTTTAATGATAATAATTTATTTATGTTAACGTTTATTTACAGCTGGTGAAGGGATTTGAACCCCCAACCTACGGATTACAAATCCGTTGCTCTACCATTGAGCTACACCAGCAAATTTAATATTTAGTTTAAAGAGTATAGTAATATATTTTCTTTACTATATAAGGATCTAAATAAAAAATCAATATTCGAGGATAATTTAACATTACGGCATCTATTAAGAAATTAAAAAGAAGCTTTATTTAAAGAATATAAATAAAGCTTCTTCTCAAATGAAGGTCTATAGTTAACTAAACTTTGAATTACCAGTGTTAATACTATCTGTTAATGCTTGTAAAATTAGTTTAATTGATCGGACAGCGTCATCATTACCTGGAATTGGAATATCAATTAAATCAGGGTCACAATTTGTGTCTAATACCGAAACAATTGGGATACCTAGTTTACGACATTCACGAACAGCGGTAATTTCTCGTTTTTGGTCAATAATAATCGCAACATCTGGTAAATTGCTCATATTTTTAACACCATCTAGATGTTTACGTAACTTTTCTAATTCTTTAGTTCTTTGTGAAGCTTCTTTTTTTGGTAATAAATCAAATACACCATCTGCTTCTTCTTGTTCTAATGTTTTTAGTCGTTCAATTCGACTTTTTAATGTTACCCAATTTGTAAGCATTCCACCTAACCAGCGATGATTAACGTAATAAGAATTACATCTTTTTGCTTCTTGAGCGATTAATGTACTTGCTTGACGTTTCGTTCCAACAAATAAAAATGTCTTATTTTGTTCTGCTGCTGATTGAAGATATGATGTTGCTTCTTTTAACAATTGTGCTGATTGAACTAAATCTAATATATGAATATTATTTCGTTCTGTATAAATATATGGGAACATTTTTGGATTCCACCGATGTGCTTTATGTCCAAAATGAACACCAGCATCTAAAAATTGGGCTAAAGTAATCTCAGCCATAAAAGTTTATAACTCCTTAACTATTAAACTAACGTTTTTATAGTTAACATTACCAAAATATTATTGAAACAGTCTAGTTTTTAAATTAGAGGTTTTGATATTGGTTAGATGTTAATTTTAAATAATTTTTATTTGATACGTTTTTTGTAAAACAATTTATATAATTTTGTGAACCTGTTCCCGCTGGTATTAAATGCCCAATAATAATATTCTCTTTTAATCCTCTTAACCAATCTACACGACCTTCAATAGCAGCTTTTGTTAAAACTCTAGTAGTTTCCTGAAAACTTGCTGCAGAAATAAAACTTGGGTTATTCAAGGCAGCTTTTGTAATTCCTAATAATAAAGGTACATAAAAAGCAGGTTGTTTTTGATGTACTTTTATTATTTCATTTATATATTGAATATGGTATAGATCTATTACTTCACGTGGTAGTAATGGTGTATTTCCTTCATGGGTAATTAAAACTTTTGTTGTCATTTGCTTAATAATAACTTCTAAATGTTTATCTGCTATCGAAACACCTTGTGATTCATACACGGATTGTACAGAATTTAAAATTAAGGATTGAACTTTTTTAAAGCTACGATAACTTGCTTCATAATTATTTGTTAACCGATAAGAATTCACTATTTTTTGTTGGTCACAAAAGAAATGTTTAATTAAACCATAATAATTAAAATAAACTTTTAATAGACTATGAGGATTAATTCTTTCGTTTTCTTTTATAGTTGTTGCAAGTTTTCTAAACTCAAAACTTGGATCAAGACTCGTTTGATTTATTAACAAACCTTTTTTCTGGTTAGTTGGGATATGTTTGCTTGTACGTTTTTTCTTACGAGCTTCTAATAATTCCTCAATTCGCGGTAAACCTTGAACAATATCACCTGTAATTTCTTTTTCAAAATTTAACAAACCAATTGTTTGACTATTTTCTACAAACTCACCGTTTTTACAAAAAACACTGTTAACATCACGTTCAAAAAAATCTTCCGTAATAGAATGAATATTTATTGATTTTTTAAATGGATATTCGAAAAATTTAATACGCGTTAAATCAAAATTCTTAGCTGAATTTTGTTTAAAAGAATTAGAACGTAATTCTGAGTTTTTTAAAAATATTGATATATGTTTACGTCCTTTTGGAAGGGTTTGTAGAACCGGTATCTTTTCAAATTTATTTGAATTTTTACTAATTAAAAAGTTTTTTATAAAAATAGGAATAGGCGAACTATATAATTTACCATTTTTTTTAATAAACATTTTTGAAAATTCTATTTTCGTACCAGAATATGTCCGATCACTGGTATTATAATTAATTTTTTTAGTAATAGTCCTTTTAGTTAAATCAAAATAATTTAAATAAATATTACGATTGTTATTTTTTGTTGGGGAAATTGGCAAATGTTTCGGTGAAATTAATTTATACGATAATCGCTTATTCGTATTAGATTTTTCATCTTGACAGTTGGGGAAAAAATAAGGACGTCCTTTTTGAATAGTTAAAAAGTCCCCATTATCGATTATAATTTTTCCTGTTTGATTTACCTGAACGTTATTAATTACTAAATCGTCGATCGTTTTATTTTTAAGTTTTTCTTTTTTCAACGTAACACAATCTTCATTTGAAATTAATAAAACTTGTTTATTTTTATTATTTTTTGACTTTAATTTAACAATTTCTAATGATAAAGGCGTAACAGTTTCTAAATAACCTAAAGTTGTATAAGCATCGATAAACTGGTTCGGTTGAATCAGTACACAAGAACGAATATTTGTATATCGTAAATGAGCAGGAATATAATTATTTAAATAAATTTTCTCAGAAACTAATAAATCAAGATTTTGTTTTGGTTTATTATTTTTAAATTCAATATTAATTGGATTTTTTGATATAGTTTTTGTAGATGCAAATATAATACTGTTAACTAATAAAATAGAATTAGCTGTTTTGATTTTTTGATTTGACTTAAAAAGATATTGTGTAGTTTTCTTTAAAGAAAAAACGGATTTATATTTTGTTTCAATATCAATTATATTTGTTGAAAATTTATTCCGTGGTACTTCAAAAATGTCTAATGGACGGATCAACAATTGATCATTACCTTTACTTGAAATATGTTGACATAAAGAAGGTTTTGTCAAAATTATATTGTCAAAAATTTCTTCACCTGGGTAAAATATTTTATTTGCAAAAGATTCGAAATGTTTACCTTGATATACTAAACCTGATTTAATTGAAATTTCCGAGACAATATTATTTCGTGATGAAACGATTACAATACCTGAAGTTTTCGAAAAAATACCTGGAACAATTTCATAATTTTTTGAAATAAAATTTCCATGTTCTACTAAAAGTATACTTCGATCACAATTTAATTTGTATGTCTCTTCTGGTAACCAAATTATAGATTTATGAACAAAAGAAGTCTTGGTACTTTCGTATAAAGTAATTTTTAATAATTTTGGGTTTTCTTGTTTATTTATTTTAATTATTCCATTAAGGAAGCAAGGTTTATAAAAAGAAACAAGCTGATTTTTTCCGAAGGATTTATACTTAACTTTTTGATCATAATACGGAATTCCACCAATTTGAGTTTTAAAATTATTTGAAACGGAACTAGCAAAATAATTCGTAAATAAAGAATTAAAGTAATATTTCGAGTGTTGCTCTTTCAGATTTATAAAATATTTTGAATTCTTGATTTTTAATATGTATCTTTGTGTTTCTGACGTATCTGATAAATTTAATTTTAAAATTTTAGAATTTGATAAAGATGTGAATCGATTTGATATTTCAATTTGTCTTTCAAATAAATTTGTTTTATCATTCACAATTTTAACAAAACCTGGGTAATGGTTAATTAATTTTGTTCGAAAAATATAACTATTTTTATTAATTTTATGATCTGTATAGAAATTTAAGAACGCCGTCATCGGGGCTTGATAAACTTGACCCGATAAAATCCATAAAAGTTTGTTATTATTAACAAAATTTACTTTATTTTTTAAACGTGGCATAAAAATTTCACCAGATGATGTGCTTAATACTGGTTTTATTTCTGTACGAGTTTGTTTTTCACTATTTGCTAACTCGCCAATAATAAAACCTTCTTTAACATATTGGTTATTTTTATTAAATAAAATAGTATTTCGAATAAGTTCTAATTGAACTAACTTATCATTTATATTTTCAGGTATAATAACCAGTGACCCTGAATTTTTTGTTAATAAAACATCTTCACCCCTATTTGTTCTTAAAATTATTGTTTTTAAAATCTTAGAAAACTTAACAATTCCGTTAATTGGACTAATGATTTGTTGTCGTGCTTCGGATGTAAAAATACCACCCGTATGAAATGTTCGCATAGTTAATTGAGTACCAGGTTCACCGATAGATTGACCCGCAATAATACCAATCGCTTCTCCAATATCTACTAAATTTTCATTAGCTAAATCCCATCCATAACATTTTTGACAAATGGATCTATACAGACGACATGTTAATGGGGATCGTATAAAAAAGTTTTTTATATTTTTCTGCTTAACTGTTCGTATTAGGTTTGGAGTAATTTGTGTGTCAGCTTCAGCGATTAGTTCTTTAGTAATTGGATCAATAATAGATTTACTTAATAAACGTCCTAAAATTTGATCATAAATTATTTTAATAACTTGAGTTTTACTTTCTAAGTTAAAAATTAAACATGAGTACGGAGTTAAACAATCTTTTTCACGAATAATAATATCTTGTGAAACATCAATTAGTCGACGAGTTAGGTATCCTGAATTAGCTGTTTTTAATGCTGTATCAACAATACCTTTCCGAGCCCCGTAACCTGACATTAAATAATCAGTAATTGTTAGCCCTTCACGAAAATTCTTTTTAATAGGTAACTTTAAAATTTCTCCATGAGGATCTGACATTAAACCCCTCATACCTACTAATTGACGTACTTGAGATAAGTTACCCCGAGCGCCAGAAAATGCCATTATATAAACCGAGTTTAATGGGTCATACTTTTTAAAATATGAAACTACTTCATCTTTTAACGATTCACTTGTAATACTCCAAGTATCAATAATTTTTTGAAATCTTTCAACATCCGTTATTTTTCCTTTTAAACAAATTTTTTCAGCATTTATAATCTCTTGGTGTGCTTTCGTTAACATTGTATTTTTAACAAAAGGCACTTTTAAATCTTCAATACTAATTGAAATACCAGCTTGAGTAGCGTATTTAAAGCCTAAATATTTTAATTCATCAGCTAAAGAACATGCTTGCATAGAGTCATATCTTGTGAAACTCCAAGCTAGTAATTGTTTTAATTGCTTTTTACTAATAAGACTATTTTGATACGTGTAATTTTTCATAAAACTTTAATTTTTCTATAATATTTCCGGGAAATTATTTATCTTATAAGTTTTAACGTCTTTTGAATTGTATAGTTAAAAATAACACGACCTGTCGTTGTTTGAATATATTGAACAATAAGGTTGTCGTTTACATCTTTTCGAACTTGCAAATTATCATAATATTCAATATAACTATTATCTTTTAGCACTAATTTTTTTATTAATGGAGATGATTCATCAACTGTATCATTATAACGTACCCAAATATTTGTATGTAATTCTATTTGATCTTGGTTATAAGCTAAAATAACATCGTCTAGATTTGAAAAATAATGGTTTGCGCCTAATAATCCTGTAATGTTATTTACTGTTAAATAATAACAGCCTAAAACCATATCTTGGCTAGGCATAATAATTGGTTCACCATTAGCAGGTGATAAAAAATTATATGGCGCTAACATTAACATATAACATTCGGCTTGTGATTCTAATGATAAAGGAACATGTACTGCCATTTGATCACCATCAAAATCTGCATTAAAAGCAGAACAAACTAAGGGATGTAATTTAATAGCTCGCCCTTGAACTAAAATTGGTTCAAAGGCTTGAATGCCTAAACGGTGTAATGTTGGCGCACGATTTAGAAATATAGGGTGATTTTCTAAAACTTTCTCTAAAACTGGATCAATAAGTGGTTCACTTTGTTGAATTAAATTCTTAGCTACTTTCATGTTACTAGCTAAACCTTGATTGATTAATTCACGAATAATAAATGGTTGAAATAATTCAATAGCCATCTCATATGGTAAACCACATTGATTTAATTTTAAACTTGGGCCTACTACAATAACGGAACGACCTGAATAATCAACACGTTTACCTAATAAATTTTGTCTAAAACGCCCATGTTTTCCTTTGATAATATCAGACAAAGATTTCAAAGGTCGATTGTTTGCACTTAAAGCAATTTTTCCTCTTTTTCCATTATCAATTAAGGTATCAACAGCCTCTTGAAGCATACGTTTTTCATTACGAATGATTAATTGTGGGGCGTCAATTTCTAGTAGTCTTAATAATCGATTATTTCGTGTAATTATACGTCGGTATAATTCATTTAAATCTGACGTTGCAAATCTTCCACCTTCAAGCTGAATCATAGGTCGTAAAGCTGGTGGAATTACAGGTAAGATTGTTATAATCATCCAAGCAGGATTTGAGCCTGTGGCTAATAAATTTTCTAAAATCCTAATACGTTTAATTGATTGATCACGTAATTTGTAAATACGTTGGTGTTCCCATTTTCTAAACCATCGAGAACTACTATAAGTAGGTTTTTCTTTATGTAAAACTTTACTACAAATCGTAATAAATCTTCTTGTTTTCCAAATTTCTCGTTCTAGATTTAATTTCTCTAGTTCTCGTTTAATTAGAACAGCTCCAATTAAATAGTTTGGAGTTGTGCGTAATAAATATTTTGGAGTATTTCGACGTCGATTTTGTAACTTTGGTTTTGGGTATGGTTTCAATGGATAGCCAGTAAAACCAAATTCACGACTGCGTCGATACTGTTGTAAATCCCAATGTAAACCATAAAATGAAATTTCATCTTCTGCGATAAAATAAGCTAATGATGCTAATTTAATACGCTTTATTCGACCATCACGTAAATTTACTTTTCCAGAACGAATTGCAAATTTTTTTCGATTTAATTCATAGAATTGCTCATAATAAGTTTTTAAAGATTCTTCAAAATCTTTTAACTGATCTGGGTTTTTACGAACTTGTGCTAAAATAGATTTAATATCCATATCAAACTCAAATCCAAGTTGCCACTGGAGTAATTCAAAAAATGCTGGATAATCGTATAACAAACCTGTATCAAGTCGTTTTTCACATTGTTCAACTTCTAATAATAAAGCCATGTAATTAGGCCGACTATTAATATACCAAACATGTGTCACAGGATAAATAAGGTTAATGTGGCCCATACGGTGTCGACGAACACGTGATTCAGTTAATTCTACTCCACAACGTTCACAAATTAAACCTTCGTATCTTACACGTTTATATTTACCACAAGCACATTCTAGACTTTTACTTGGTCCAAAAATTCGTTCACAAAATAAACCATCCATTTCCGGTTTAAAAGTTCTGTAATTTATTGTTTCAGATTTTTGAACTTCACCAATGAATTGACCGTTAGGTAAACGACGGTGAGACCATTGCAGTATACGAATAGGAGAAGCAAGTTTAATTTTTATATAATCAAATTCTTTTTCAGAGCGTATCATGTTTTCGATAAATTTATTAGAATGAGATATTATTTATATTTGAAGTTGGTGGAAATGTCTTTGATAAAGGATCGTATTTTTCAATTAAATTAACTTCAACTTCATATGTTTGAGGTGAACTCAATTTCTCAATTCGATAAGTACTCATATCCAAACCGATAGATCTTAATTCTTGTAATAAGACTTTAAACGATTCTGGAATTCCCGATGTTGGGATTGGTTGTCCTTTAACAATAGCATTTAATGTTTCATTCCGACCTTCCATATCATCGGATTTAATTGTTAATAATTCTTTTAATGTAAAAGCAGCACCAAATCCTTCTAAAGCCCAAACTTCCATTTCGCCAAAACGTTGCCCACCATGTTGTGCTTTACCACCAAGTGGTTGCTGAGTAACTAAAGAATAAGGTCCCGTAGCCCGAGCATGCATTTTATCATCTACTAAATGGATTAATTTCAACATATATGCATTCCCAACTGTGATCGGATTTTCAAATTCTTTACCAGTTCGACCATCAATCAATACCATTTTACCTGGCGAATAAGGATTAAAAAGCCATGCTTCATCATGCTCGATAGAAGCTTGTCTTAACTTTTTATTAATTAATATTCTAGAAACTTCTTGACCATACATCTCATCGAACGGTAAAATTTTAAAGCGTCGATTTAATTTATGTCCAGCTAAACCAAGTAAACATTCATATAATTGACCCACATTCATTCTAGACGGTACACCTAAAGGGTTTAAAATAATATCGACAGGAGTTCCATCAGGTAAAAAAGGCATATCTTGTCGTGGTAATATACGTGATATAATTCCTTTATTTCCATGTCGCCCTGCAATTTTGTCACCAACTTGAATTTTACGAATTTGAGCAATAAAAATTTGAATTTTTTCAAATTTATAAGCCAGCTTAGTACGACGATTGAATGTCAATGTTTCAATTACCCTACCATATTCACCCTCAGGCATTCTAAATGAAGTATCCCGAACACCTTTAGCTTTTGCACCAAAAATTGCTCGTAATAATTTAGCTTCAGGTAACTGTTCAGATTCATCTTTAGCAATAACTTTTCCAACTAAAATATCACCAGGTTTCACAAAAGTTCCGATAGAAACAATTCCATCTTCGTTCAAATGCTGAAGTTCTGAAAAACTTAAATTAGGAATATTACGTGTCGTTTTTTCACAAACTTCTGCAGTTTGGTCAATCTCAATTTCATATCGTTCAATGTGAATAGAAGTAAAAACATCTTCGTATACTAAACGTTCATTAATTAAGATTGCATCTTCAAAGTTATAACCATGCCAGGGCATATAAGCGATTAAAACATTTTGACCTAGAGCTAATTCACTATTTGCGATACCAGGGCCATCTGTTAGCATTTGGCCTGATTCTACTTTTTCACCTTTCCAAACAATTGGACGTTGGTTAATACAAGTCTCTTGATTTGAACGCTGGTATTTTTGTAAAGTATATTTAATTTCTTTACCAAAAGTATTTTTGATGACAATTTGATCAGCAGTTACTGATTCAACCATTCCTGTATGTTGTGCATTAATAGTTAAACCTGAATCAATCGCAATTTGATTTTCCAAACCAGTACCAACAATCGGTTTTTGAGGTAATATTAATGGAACTGATTGTCTTTGCATATTTGAACCCATTAAAGCTCGATTGGCATCATCATGTTCAAAAAATGGAATTAATGAAGCGGCAACTGATACAACTTGAATTGTCGAAATAGCAATAAAATCGACTTCAAAAGGCGTTACATTAATAAAATCTTGTTTATAACGAACGGGAATTAAATTTTTCGTTAAATAATTTTTTTCATTTGTCGATATATCAGCAGGAGCAATTTTATAAAAATCTTCTAAATCTGCCGTTAAATAAATAGGATTACCAGTTTTAATAACTTTTCCATTGATCACACGCCAAAACGGAGTTTCAATAAACCCAGCTTTATTTACACGTGCACACGTTGTTAATGATGCAATTAAACCAACGTTTTGACCTTCTGGTGTTTCAATAGGACAAATTCTACCATAATGACTTGGGTGTATATCGCGGACCGCAAAACTGATCCGATCACGATCAAAACCCCCAGGTCCTAAGCCACTAATTCTTCGACGGTGTGTTAAAGACGATAATGGATTTGTTTGATCCATGTATTGTGATAATTGGCTTGATCCAAAAAATTCACGAACTGTTGCTCCAACAATATTAAAACTTGAAAGCTGACTGGATCCTGTTTTATTTGTTTGACTACGAAGTTTTCTTAATAGACGTTGAAAACCTATACGGAATAAATTTTGTAATAATTCACCAACTGATCGGACTCGACGATTTTTTAAATGATCAATGTCATCACCAACTGTTTTAGAAATAGATAAGGTAATTAAAGAGTCAATAATCGCAAAGATATCCTCATATGTAATTGTTTGAATTTGTTTTGGAACTTTAATATTTAAACGGTTATTGATTTTGAAACGCCCAATTTTTCCTAAAGAATAGTAATGAGCATCGAAAATTCTAGAGAATTCAGAGATATTTTTATAGTAATCAAGATTTAAATCAAATCTTAACAACGGTTGTTCTACTTCAAGGTTTGTTGTGATTAATGGGTTGTTAAAATAAAAGAAATCTGAATGCTCTAAACTTTGACAAATTTCTAAATCAGTCAAACCCATTTCTTTTAACAAATGAATAATCGGCTTTTGAGTAATTTTATCTAATTGGATTACTACTTCGTCTTCTTGATTTTTTATCGGGTATTTATACTGATTAATTTTTGTATTTCGTTGGAAACCAAAACGAATCCATGACCCATATTCAGGAATTAATATCGCGGTATAAAGATCTTTTTCTTGATACTTTATTTTATATGTATCTTTAATTTCATGATCATCTTTATACTGAACAATTTCTGAACGAGATTTTAAGTATGTAATATCGTAAAGATTTTGGGAACTCTGATTCTTCTTACGAGTATATTTACATAACTCTTTTAAACTTGTTGAGAAATATAACGTTGGTTTTAATTTTTTATGCTGAATTTCTGTTGTTAAAATTTCTAATTTGGTCTTTAAATCAAAAATATTAGAATTCAAAAAAGTAAAATTCTTTAAGTTTCTAAAAGATTTCGTTGTAAATAAAGGAACTAAAAGTAATTCATAACTAAACAATATTTGATTAATTTTCTCATATTGTATTAATGTTTCAGTGTTTAAAGTGGTTGATTCAGAGAATTTACTAAGATTTTCAAAACCTATTAACTGTTTGTTAATAGTTTGTAGCCAGGCATTTTTAATTGGATTTAGTGAAGATGAAGATTTTTCTTTCAAAATTTCATATTTAACTAAACATTTTAATAAAAAATTCCAATGTACAAATAACTCATTGAGGTCCTGTGTTTGTACATTTTGTAATTGTAGAATTTGTTTATTTTTTAATTTTAACCAATGTAGAAATAACTTAATACGTTCACTTTTTAATTCATTTTTAGTTGTTTTAGAAATGATTCGGTAGATTTTAAACGATTCTAATAAATACGAGTTAAAAATTTGTTTGTGTTTTTTTAAATTATTATACGAAGACCCTAAAAGTCGTTCACTTTTTAACGTTTTTGGAAAAAATAAAACTTGTTCTGATAAAAAGGGTTCACCTATTGGCACAAAAGATCGAAGTTTATTTATATCGCTAGATAGGAATCGTTTAACATTTTTTCGTTTTTTTTGATTTTTATTTTTCTCAAAATAAATTCCTGGACTTCGAATAATTTGACTTACAATAACCCGCTCACATCCATTTATTACGAATGTTGCAGCGGTTGTCATTAAAGGTAAATTTATGATTGGAAATTGACTATGGTAACGAACACTATTTAGTTTTTTATTTCGGACTTCTAAGGGAATTACTAATTGTGCTGCGTAATTTGCAGTATATTTTTTTGCACGCACAATATTATAAATGGGTTTTACTAAACTATACTCTTGTCCAAATAAAAGGTACTCGGTATTATAGCTAAAATCATGAATTCTTGAGAACATGGACAATTCTTCATTTAAACCATATGCAATAAACCAGCAAAAACTGACTCTTTGCATTTCAATAAAATCCGGTAAAGCTGTTATATAGTTCATAGATTTTTTCATAATTTTTGTTATTAATTATTATTTGAATGATAATTAATTTTATTAAAAAATAATAATAGTTAAGAAAATTTCCAATAAAAATTATAAATTTTCTTAACTAAAAAGAGAAGAAGGTAAATTTTAGGTTAATGGGAAAGAAAAGTTTAAGCTGCTTTTAAATAAGACGCTAATTTTGATTTTTTTCGCGCTGCTGTATTTTTATGAAAAACATTTCGCTTAGAACCTTTATCAATTAAACTATATACAGAACTTAAAAGCTTTTGTGCTTTTAGTTTATCGTCGGGATTCTGCGAAGTTTTATAAACTTCTAACGATTTTAAAAACATTTTAGTTAACGTTCTTACTGAACTTTTATAAAAACGGTTTTGTAAACGATTTCGCTCAGTAACTAAAATACGTTTTTGTGCAGATTTAATATTAGCCATATTAATATTTATTAATCCTTTAATTTTTAAATTAAATACTTATATTTAGTAAAATATAATACATTTAATAGAAAATTGGAAGTTTTTGATTCGAAAAATATTCTATATCTTGAGTTATAAAAGAAAAAAAACGTAAAACCTTGATAAGATACAAATTTTTAGGCAATATTATTATGTTAAAACTAGTATTACAAATTTATAAACATTTTTATGGCAAAAAGTAAAGGCACTAGAATTTTAATCACATTAGAATGTACTGAATGTCGATCAAATACAAATAAACGCTCTCCAGGTGTTTCAAGATATACAACCCAAAAGAATCGACGAAATAATCCTGAGCGAATTGAACTTAAAAAATATTGCAAACATTGTAATAGACCAACAATGCATAAGGAAATTAAATAAGAATGTTACCTCAAAAACAAAAGTTCTCACCGATAAGTATTAATCAAAAAATTGATTATAAAGATATTGATTTATTAAAATTATTTATAACAGAACAGGGTAAAATTTTACCTAGACGCGCGACAGGCGTTACTGTTCAACAACAACGTCAAATAGCAAAAGCTATTAAACGTGCACGTGCATTAGCATTATTACCGTTTGTAGCATCAAACTCTATTTAAAAAATTTTGGAATTAGGTTTTACCAGACCCGACCCTAATTCCATGATTTTTAAATTATTCTAATTTTACGCAAAGGAGTATTTAATGGGTAATTTTATCGATAAAACATTTACTGTAATGGCAGATATTCTTTTAAAAGTTCTACCTGCTAGTAAACAAGAAAAAGAAGCTTTCTCCTATTACCGTGCAGGTATGGCTGCCCAATCAGAAGGAAAATATGCGGAAGCTTTAGAAAACTATTATGAGGCATTACAGCTTGAAGAAGATCCATATGATAGAAGCTATACTTTATACAATATTGGATTAATTTACGGGAATAACGGGAATTATTCACAAGCTTTAGAATATTACCACCAAGCTTTAGAATTAAATACAAATTTACCTCAAGCATTAAATAATATTGCAGTAATTTACCATTCACAAGGTTTGAGTGCATTAGAAATGCAAGAAGAAGATACAAATTTAAATTTACAAAATGAAGAGTACATTGAATTAGCAAAAGAATTCTTTGATAAAGCCGCAGAATACTGGCGTCAAGCACTAAAATTAGCACCGGATAACTACCCAGGAGCTCAAAATTGGTTAAAAGTAACAGGACGTAAGGTGCCTGAAGATTCGTACTAAAAAATATAAAAATGAAATAATATAAGAGATTTTATTCAAGAATTCTAATTATTTTGTTGTACAATAATAAGTAGTTAACAAATTTTATATTTGTTAGTCTTGTAAACTAATATGTTGTATTCTGAAAGTATATTTATTCTTAAATATTTAAAGATATTAAGTCAAAATGGTAAAAGCTGTTGCAAATAAAGGTTATATTACTCAAATTATTGGTCCAGTATTAGATATAAAATTCGAGGCCGGAGGTTTACCACCAATTTATAGTGCTATTGAAATTACCAATGACGATGGTACTGCAACAATTGTTGAAGTACAACAATTATTAGGTGACAATAAAATTCGTGCTGTATCAATGCGTTCTACCGATGGTTTAAGACGTGGTACAAAAGCTGTTGATTTAGGTACCCCTATCATGGTTCCTGTAGGACGTACGACTTTAGGACGAATTTTCAACGTAATTGGTGAACCAGTAGACGAACAAGGTGAAATTTCATATGATGAGACTTTACCAATTCATCGTGATGCTCCTGCATTTACAGAGTTAGATACAAAGCCATCAATCTTTGAAACAGGTATTAAGGTAGTAGATTTATTAGCACCATATCGTCGTGGTGGTAAAATTGGTTTATTCGGTGGTGCTGGTGTAGGTAAGACAGTATTAATTATGGAATTAATTAATAACATTGCAAAAGCACACGGTGGTGTATCTGTATTTGGTGGTGTAGGTGAACGTACTCGTGAAGGTAATGATTTATACGAAGAGATGAAAGAATCAGGAGTAATTAATCAAAAAGAATTCTCTGAGTCTAAAGTAGCTTTAGTATATGGTCAAATGAATGAGCCTCCAGGAGCGCGTATGCGTGTAGGTTTAACAGCTTTAACAATGGCTGAATACTTCCGTGATGTAAACAAACAAGATGTATTATTATTTATTGATAATATTTTCCGTTTCACACAAGCTGGTTCAGAAGTATCTGCATTATTAGGACGTATGCCATCAGCCGTAGGTTATCAACCAACCTTAGCTACTGAGATGGGTGCTTTACAGGAACGTATTACCTCTACAACACAAGGTTCTATTACATCAATTCAAGCAGTATATGTACCTGCCGATGATTTAACAGATCCAGCACCAGCAACAACATTTGCTCATTTAGATGCTACAACAGTATTATCTCGTAATTTAGCTGCTAAAGGTATTTACCCAGCTGTAGATCCATTAGATTCTACATCTACAATGCTACAACCTGGTATTGTTACATCGGTACATTATGAAGTTGCAGAAACTGTAAAAGAAACATTACAACGTTACAAAGAATTACAAGATATTATTGCAATTTTAGGTATTGACGAATTATCAGAAGAAGATCGTTTAACGGTAGCTCGTGCACGAAAAGTGGAAAGATTCTTATCACAACCATTCTTTGTAGCTGAAATCTTTACAGGTTCTCCTGGTAAATATGTAAGTTTAGAAGAAACTATTAAAGGTTTTACTATGATCTTTGCCGGTGACTTAGATGATTTACCAGAACAAGCGTTTTACCTTGTAGGTAACATTGATGAAGCGATTGAAAAAGCAGAAACTCTTAAATAAGGAGTAATATTATATGAGTATGAACATTCGAGTTCTGACTCCAGATAGAGTAATTTGTTCCACAGACGCTGATGAAATTGTTTTACCTGGCTTAACAGGTCAAGTAGGTGTATTAGATGGCCATGCGCCTTTAATCACAGCTTTAGATACAGGGTTATTACGAATTAAATACAATAATAAATGGACTCCAATTATTTTATGTGGAGGACTTGCTGAAGTTGATAAAAACAGTATTACTGTTTTAGTGAACGATGTAGAAGAACTTGTTTCAATCGAGTTAAGTGAAGCTACACAAGAATTAGAAAAAGCAACTTTAGCAATTGAAAATGCTGAGACAAGTAAAGCTCGTTTAGATGCATCAATGAACTTAAAGAAAGCAACAGCACGTCTTGAAGCTGTAAACTATTTATCATAATTCATAAAATAAAAAGAAAGAAAAAATAATCTTCTTTCTTTTTATGAATTAACTTTAAATCTAAATTTTAATTGATATATAAATAGATTGTTTTTTTATATACATACAAAAAAGATTAAAAAAGATAAACAATGTAAAATCGAAAGATATGGTAACAAATTCTGATTTTAATTTTACCAAAAATGAAACAGTAACTTTAGAGCTTCCATTCTCAGAACATATTGAAGAATTGAGACAACGTATTTTTCATATTTTTTGGGTAATTTTAATATTATCTTGTTTAGCATTTTTTGAAGTTAAATTTTTAGTTAAAATATTAGAACTACCTGTCGATAATGTAAAATTTTTTCAACTTTCTCCCGGTGAATATTTTGTGTCTACTGTAAAAATAGCATTTTATGCTGGTTTACTTTTTGGCAGCCCTTTTGCTATTGGGCAATTAATTTTATTCTTAGTCCCTGGATTAACAAAAAAAGAAACAAAAATTATTTTACCATTATTATTAAGTTCTTTATGCTTATTTGGCTTAGGGTTAGTTTTTTCATATTATGCTTTAATACCAGCCGCCTTAAACTTTTTCTTAAATTACAGTGAAGAAGTAATTGAGCCACTTTGGTCGTTTGATCAATATTTTGAATTTGTTCTAGTATTATTTTATAGTACTGGATTCGCTTTTCAAATCCCAATTATTCAAATTTTACTAGGTTTATTAAATATTGTTTCAGCTAAACAAATGTTAGCTGCATGGCGTTATGTAATACTAGTCTCAACAATTATCGGAGCTATTTTAACACCGTCTACCGATCCACTTACCCAGTTATTGCTCTCATGTGCAATACTATTATTATATTTTTCAGGAGTAGGTATCCTGTTTTTAATAAAAAATTAATTTACATATCTATACTTAAAAAGTATTTTATTCATGGCAACTAACAAGTTTTTTAAAAGTCTTTTATTTACTTTAACAATTGCTATAAGTTTATTTGGTTTTTGTCTTGAGAATGCTTCAGCCTATCCAGTATTTGCGCAACAAGGTTACTCAAACCCACGCGCAGCAAATGGTAAATTAGCTTGTGCAAATTGTCATTTAAATCAAAAAGCAATTGAAATTGAAGCACCTCAAGCCGTTCTTCCAAATTCAGTTTTTGAGATAGAGGTTAAAGTACCATATAATACATCATTACAACAAATTGGTGCAAATGGTAAAAAAGCTGATTTAAATGTAGGTGGGATTGTAATCTTACCAAAAGGATTTAAATTAGCACCGAAAAATCAAATTTCTAACGAAGTTAAGGCAAAAAACAAAGGCGTTTTTATTTCGCCATATAGTACTGAGTTTGATAATATTTTAGTAGTTGGCCCAATTGCTGGGAAAAAGCATCAAGAACTTATCTTCCCAGTGGTTGCTCCAGATCCAGCAACAAATCCAGATGTTAAATATTTAACATACCCAATGTACGTTGGTGGAAACCGTGGTCGAGGTCAAGTATACCCAACAGGTGAGAAGAGTAATATCAATTCTTTTGGCGCTCAACAAACAGGTCAAATTGCTGAAGTAAGTTCACTAGAAAAAGGTGAAACAAACGTTACAATTATTAATTCTAACGGAACAAAAACATCTCAAGTTGTTCCTGCAGGTTTAAAATTACTTGTAAAAGAAGGCGATTTAATAAAAGCTGATGAACCTTTAAATATTGATCCAAATGTTGGTGGTTTTGGTCAAGAAGAGACTGAACTAGTGTTACAAAACCCGGTACGTATTATCGGCTATTTAGCGTTCTGTTTCAGTGTATTATTAACACAAGTTTTCTTAATTTTAAAGAAAAAACAATTCGAGAAAGTACAAGCAGCTGAACTTAATTTCTAAAAAAAAAGGAATGACTTTTAAAGTCTGTCATTCCTTTTTTATTTACTATTAATATAAATCATCTTCTTGATGTACAGAAACAGTACAATCTGCTTTCGGATATGCAATACAAGTTAAAATAAAACCTGCAGCTACTTGATCATCATCTAAAAATGTTTGTTCTGATTGATCAATATCACCAACAGTTTCAACTTTACCAGCACAAGTTGAACAAGCACCAGCACGACAAGAATAAGGTAAATCAACACCTTGTTCTTCTGCAGCATCTAAGATAAATACATCGTCGTTACAATCGATTGTTGTATTGATATCATGCTCTTCACTTAATAATGTCACTTTATAAGTAACCATATAACTCCTTATTGTAAATATTTAGAAAGTAAATATCGAAATTTTTTTCTGTTATTACTTTACTATCTTTTATTATACTACTTAAACTCAATACAAAGAAATTTTTTTATTAATTTTTTATTATTTAAAGCTTTGCTTTAATCGACTTGCTTTACCACGTAAATTACGTAAATAATATAATTTTGAACGGCGAACTTTTGATGAGCGTAAAACGTTAATTGAATCTACTTTTGGTGAATGAATTAAAAAGATTCTTTCTACACCAATACCATCTAAAACTTTTCGAACAGTAATTGTTGTATTAATTGAACTGTTTTTTTTCGCAATTATCGTTCCTTCATAGAATTGTACACGTTCCTTGCTACCTTCAATAATTTTCACACCAAGTTTAACAGTATCGCCAATTCGAATTAATGGCAAATCTTTTTTCATAAAACTGTTGTTTAAATTATCAATAGTCTGTTGATTATTTAATTTAGCCATAAAAATTTACTACAGATTTTAATAATATATTATTAGTAATAATACATTTATATTATTAAAAAAACAATATAAAAATTTTAAAAATGCATTCGACTGGGTTCGAACCAGTGATGTTCCATTGGAAAACGGATTATGAGTCCGGTGCCTTCAACCACTCGGCCACGAATGCAAATTAATTATAATGCGTACAAAAAGAATTTGGAGCTGATGGGAATCGAACCCACGTCCATTTAAATTGTATTAAAACACTCATTCACAGGCTTAGTTCAGAAAACTGAACAAAATTATAAACATTAATATATTCTAAACTATAAAAAAGATAAAAATCTAATTATAGGGAATCAAATAATTTACTACAAACTTTCAAAATTAAACAGCAAATGCTAACGCAGTTTGGTTAGTTCTGAAAGAAGTTTTTAACGCTTTTAAATTAAAAGGGATTATGTTATTTGCATTTATTATAGATGTTTGTATGTTTTTTCGAAGGATACAAGCTTCGACCTGCATCATATTTTTCTAAAATTTTAAATGTCAAAACCAAAACAGCCCCTGAATTATTATTTGTTCATAAATTTTTAGTATAAAAATTGTAGCACTAAGCATGAAGGGAATCGAACCCCCGGCGTTCAGAATCGGAATCTGATGCTCTATCCACTGAGCTACATGCTTTGGTACGCATTCCAAAAATTTTATCCATCAATTAAGAATAAGTTAATTAAATATAATGATATCATTTTGTAACTAAAAGTGACAATAAAAAATACTAAAAATTTTGATACTCTATTAAAAAGTTTTAGATTCGATAAAAAATCGAATCTAAAAATGTAAAATAAATTTATGTACCTAAGAATTAGTAGTAAATTTTACCACCACCCCATTTCTCACTTAAGATGCGAGGTGATAACATAATATGACCTGCAATAGCCGTTAAATCTTCGTCTGTTAATGAACGCATACGAGGATAAATGTCAGCACTTTTAATACTAGGGTGAACTTCTGCAATCGACTCTAATCCATCATACGTTGTTGGATCTTTCATATAATCTACTAAAGCATTAATGTTATCACGACGTGGTGTCGCTAAGCTTAAACCTTCTGGGTCTAAACCAACATTTGGGTTCGTTTTTGTAATACCACCAACATGACACGCGCCACAAGTAGCGTTAAATAAACGTTTACCACGCTTAACTTGCTCAGGTGTTAAAACCGTTGTTTTTCCTGCAGAATCAACAACTACAGTTCTTGTTGCTTCATCTAAATCAATTGCTGACGCAGTTGTAACAAAAATATTAAAAATACAGAATAAAACTAATGCACATAATTTAGAATATTTTTTAAACATAATTCAAAAATAGTGTTCACAAAGTTGAAACCAAGAAAATAATAAATTATTTTTTTTTTTTAATTTTAGCCATATTTGCTAATAAACCACGTAATCGGATATTCTCCCAACCAGCGACTAAAAGTGATGCAATAACTAAAACTTGACTAAATAATAGAATTGGATCTAAACGCCAACCATGCACCATTAAAATACAGCTATAAAGTAAACCAATAGTTGCAAAAAAGATATCTTCATCCCTTGCAACTTCCGGTTTAACTACCCGAAGAAAATATAATAATATAACTCCAAATCCTAAGATTAAACCTAATATTATATTAGGGCCAAAACCAATATTTATCATAATTAATTATTTTAAAATTTTAATTAAGTATAAATATTGTATTAAAAATTTGTAATAGTTATGTATTAGCTACGTGTTAAACGATCACTTTTACTAATAATAATTAAAGCAATACCAATTGCACTTAATACTAAGCCACCGGCTACTAAACTAGAGATAAAATTTGCTACTGAACTTGTCATTTTTAATTCCGTTTTTTTTTTAATTAAAAATAGTAAGATTGAATACAATACTAATTGTATCAGCTTTTAAAAAAAAAAACATAACTAATATTCTTGTTACAATAATTTATACAGTTATTCTAAAAACTTAGTTTAATGTATTTTTACCTAAAATAATAAAAATTTAAGGTATAGCCTTCATACAAATTTAATTTTTAAATTTTATGCTGCTATCTCACGATCCTGACATAATAAATTTTTAATGAAATTTTAAGAAGAACTATACCTTGTTATAAATTATAATAAATTAACAAAAAATAAGCAACCATTAAATTGAAAACTAAAGTATTGTTATTTTATCTTATATCTTATATAATAATATTAAGCCCGGATAGCTCAGTTGGTAGAGCAGTGGATTGAAGATCCTCGTGTCACCAGTTCGAATCTGGTTCTGGGCAATTAAAAAGCTAAGTCGATACTATATTTAAAAACTTTGTATGTTTAGAGTCAAATTCTAATTCAACAATACCAAGAGGGCCATTTCGTTGTTTTGTGATAATTAATTCTGTAAGATCTATGGGATTCATGTTAGTTTTTACCTGTAAATTATAATAATTTTCTCTATATAACATTAATACTAAATCCGCATCTTGTTCAATAGAACCACTTTCTCTCAAGTCTGATAAAATAGGCCGTTTATTAATACGAGTTTCTACATTACGACTTAATTGAGATAAAGCAATAACTGGAACTTTAAACTCACGTGCAATATTTTTTAAAGAACGTGTAATTTGTGAAAGTTCTTGAACTCGACTCTCATTTTTAGACATTCCCTGACTTTGGTGCATAAGTTGTAAATAATCAATGATGACTAACCCAATTTGATTTTGTTCAAAAAGAATAGTTTTAATTTTGGAACGAATAGCTTGGATAGACGGGTTTGGAGTATCGTCAATAAATAAGGGTAAATTTGATAATTTTTGTATAGCTTCATTTAAAACGAACCATTCATTTTTTTGTAAATTTCCTGATTTTAAACGAAAACTATTAATATTCGTTTCACCAGATAGTAATCTATAAACTAATTGTTCTTTAGACATTTCAAGACTAAAGAATAATACAGGTAATTTAGTTAGTTTAAGAATATTTAATGTAAAATTTAGACATAATGCAGTTTTACCCATTGAGGGTCGACCTGCTACAATTATTAAATCGGATTTTTGAAACCCTTGCGTAATTGAATCTAAATCGTAAAATCCAGACGAAATACCTGGTAAAGTTGGGCTTAATGACCTTTGTTTTAATTCAGAGAATATATTTGCAAATAACTCAGCATTACTTGAAATGTTTTTTGGACTAATTTTATTTGTTAGTGTAAAAAATTCTGTTTCTAAATCACTTAAAATTTGCTCCAAAGGAATATTTGTAATATAACCAGAATTTATCGCAGCATACCCTAACTTAATCAACGAACGACGAACAAATTTATCTTGAACCAGTTGAATGTAATCATCTAAATAAACTAGGTTCGGAATTTGTGTCATTAAATTAGTTAAAAATTCAATTCCTCCAACCTTCTCTAACTGACCTTTATCCTGAAGGTATGTATTTAAAGTAAGAACATCTATGGGCATGTTTTCTTTATACATTTGAATAATTGATTTATAAATTTCTTGATGATTTTTGAAATAAAAGGTCTTTATTTTTAAATTTCGTAATGTTAGCTCAAGTGCATCTGTACTAACTAATAAAGTACTTAAAATAGTTCTTTCAGCTAATAAATTATGAGGTAAAGGTTTTTCAGAATTAAATCGTTCAAGCTGTTTATTAAAATTTTGCATGTTTATTCATTAAAAATTATATTTAACATAAGTATCCTTAAAGGTTGCGTTTTAAAATTACTATAGCTAAACTTTACATTAAGTACGCGTCCTTAGTTCAGTTGGTAGAACGCTAGTCTCCAAAATTAGATGTCGAGGGTTCAAGTCCTTCAGGGCGTGCTTCTCTTTCTTAAGAGGTTTCAAAATCTTCAAATAGAATTTTATAATATTTAATATTCCGTAACTACGTTCTTAATTTAAGAATACACAATTAAATTCTAAAATTAAAAGTATATTATATTTTCTTTGTAACGTAAAAACCATAATTAAGAACTTTATAAAGAAGAATAGTTTCAAGTTAAGATTAAACAAATATATTTTATTAAAAATATTAACGAATGGCTAAAAAAGTAACAGCATTAATTAAATTAGCATTACCCGCCGGAAAAGCAACACCTGCACCACCTGTAGGTCCTGCTTTAGGTCAACATGGTGTAAATATTGCAGCATTCTGTAAAGAATATAATGCAAAAACAGGTGATAAGGCAGGCTTAATTATTCCTGTTGAAATTTCAGTTTATGAAGATAGAAGCTATACGTTTCTTTTAAAAACACCACCTGCTTCTGTTTTATTAGCAAAAGCAGCCAATGTAAAAAAAGGTTCATCAACGCCAAATCGAATAAATGTAGGTTCAATTACTAAAGCTCAATTAGAAGAAATTGCAAGCATTAAATTACCAGATTTAAATACTACCAAAATTAGTAGTGCAGTTAAAATTGTAGAAGGTACTGCACGTAATATGGGTATTTCTATTGCAGACTAATTATTCTGGTTATAATTTTTAATGGGGAAAATACATGCGAAAGTCATCACGTCGTCAAAAAGAAAATCAAATAAAAACAAAAAATATAGTTTTTTCTAGTCTTGAAGAAGCTATAAAAATGTTAAAAGATACCGCTAATGCAAAGTTTGTTGAAACAGTAGAGTTACATGCGAATTTAGATATTGACCCAAAATATGCAGATCAACAAGTAAGAACAACAGTTACATTACCACATGGTGTTGGAAAATCTGTTCGAATTGCAGTACTAACAAATGAAGCTAATATTGAAGAAGCTAAAACTGCTGGTGCAGATATTGTTGGGAATGATAGTTTAATTGAAGAAATTAGCCAAGGTAATCTTGATTTTGATCTATTGGTAGCTACACCTGATATGATGCCAAAATTAGCAAAACTTGGTAGGGTATTAGGTCCTAAAGGACTTATGCCATCACCAAAATCAGGAACTGTAACAACTACAATCACTTCAACATTATCTGAATTTAAAAAAGGTAAGTTTGAATATAAAGCAGATAAAACAGGTATTGTACATGTTAGTTTTGGAAAATCAGATTTCAGTGAAGTTCAATTAAGTGAAAATTTAGAAGCTTTATACCAATCAATTGCACAAAAGAGACCTTCTGGTGTAAAAGGTAAATATTTTAAAAATTTATTTATTTGTACAAGTATGGGACCATCAATTCAATTAGATTTAAGTATGTTTGATTAAATCTTCTATTAAAATCTTTGTATCTATTTAAAAAATTAATTAATAAAAAATATTATGTCAGAAAAAATCGATCAAATTGTTGATACATTAAAAACATTAACATTATTAGAAGCATCAGAATTAGTAAGTCAAATTGAAGAGACTTTTGGTGTAGATGCTTCAGCTAGTGTTGGCGGTCCAGCTATGGCAATGGCTCCAGCAGCAGTAGAAGAAGTAGAAGAAAAAACAGAATTTGACGTGATGTTAGATGAAGTTCCTGCAGATAAGAAAATTGCTGTATTAAAAGTCGTTCGTACTTTAACAGGTTTAGGCTTAAAAGATGCGAAAACATTAGTAGAATCTGCTCCAAAGGTAGTTCAAGAAGGTGTAGCAAAAGACGCTGCTGAAGATGCTCAGAAACAAATCGAAGCTGCTGGTGGTAAAGCATCATTAAAGTAAATTTTAAATGATTGGGAAAATTAAAAATAAATAATTCTTAATAAAGTTGTAGATAAAAATAAATATAAAATATTTAACCTATGACTTTATTGAGAATTAAAAAGCACTAGATTATATAATTTTTTTGTTTCAATATATTATTTGAATAATTTAAAGAAAGTAATTTTAAATTACTTTCTTTAAATTTCAAATTGGTTACCACGACGATATTGTAAAAATGCTGCTACAAAAAGACCGAATGCACTTACAGTAATCATACCTAAAACAATACCAGATAATAAAGGTTCTACCATTTTATTCGTAATTATTAATATAAAAATATAAACGTATGATATGTATATATCTATACCATATTATAATTGAATAAAATTTTCAATTATAATATTGATTTAATATAGTAATAAAATTCGATTATAAGAGAGAAATTTTATATCTAATATTTTTCTTACCTAAAACCAATAGCAGCTTGCCACACAAACGCTAATAATAAGAAGAAAACTGGAATAATTGGTAATACGTCAACAATTGGACTAAAAATTACATATGCTTCTGGTAAGCGAGCTAATAATAAACTTTCCATAAGTAAAACCTCTATATATATAAATTGTTAAATTTATTAAATTTAATAATACTAATTCTACTATAAAAATTAGTAAAAGTTTGATTTATCTTTCGGATATTTTTTTAAATATAAACTATTTTCATATATAATAGAGAATAAGAATTTTTAACACTAAATAAGTGTTAACATCAACTTTTAAATAATTAAAAATATGGCAGCTGCATTTCTACCTTCAATTTTAGTTCCGCTTGTTGGCTTAATTTTTCCTGCTTTTAGCATGGCATTATTTTTCTTATATATCTCGAATGATGATATATCATAATATTTAAAAACTTATTATTACAAGTAAGTAATTTTTATTTGGGTTATATCAGAGATAAATTTTAATATTTCGTTTTAGTCAATTTGAAAAATTGACTAAAACGAAATATTAAAATGAGTATTGAAATATAGAAAAATTACAGTATTATTTTGAAATTTTTTTTTATTTATAATCCTTTGACATAATTAATACTCTGTTAGAATAAATTTTTAACTAGAATAAAAATTTATAATTATATTGATATATAATTGTAAGTATGAGCTGATAAGACTAAAGTAAAAATTAATAATAAGGTTTACTTTCTCAATATTTTTATTTAAGGATTTAAAAATATGACCATTGCTATTGGACAAAACCAAGAACGTGGCTTATTTGATCTTATTGATGACTGGTTAAAAAGAGACAGATTTGTTTTTATCGGCTGGTCAGGTTTATTATTATTCCCATGTGCATATGTTGCTGTAGGTGGTTGGATGACAGGTACAACATTTGTTACCTCTTGGTATACTCATGGTTTAGCGACGTCATACTTAGAAGGATGTAACTTCCTAACAGCTGCTGTTTCTACACCAGCAAATAGTATGGGACATTCATTATTATTATTATGGGGTCCTGAAGCACAAGGTGATTTTACACGTTGGTGTCAAATCGGTGGTTTATGGGCTTTTATTGCATTACACGGTGCTTTCGGTTTAATTGGCTTCTGTTTACGTCAATTTGAAATTGCACGTTTAGTAGGTATTCGACCTTATAATGCTATCGCATTCTCAGGTCCTATTGCTGTATTTATTTCAGTATTTTTATTATACCCATTAGGTCAAGCTAGCTGGTTCTTCGCTCCTAGTTTTGGTGTTGCAGCAATTTTCCGTTTCTTATTATTCTTACAAGGTTTCCACAACTGGACATTAAACCCATTCCATATGATGGGTGTTGCCGGTATTTTAGGTGGTGCTTTACTTTGTGCTATTCATGGTGCAACTGTAGAGAATACATTATTTGAAGATGGTGATGCAGCGAATACATTCCGTGCATTCACACCAACACAATCAGAAGAGACTTACTCAATGGTTACCGCTAACCGTTTCTGGTCACAAATTTTTGGTGTTGCATTCTCAAATAAACGCTGGTTACACTTCTTCATGTTATTCGTACCTGTAACAGGTTTATGGACAAGCTCAATTGGTATTGTAGGTTTAGCATTAAACTTACGTGCTTATGATTTTGTATCACAAGAATTACGTGCTGCGGAAGACCCAGAATTCGAAACATTCTATACAAAAAATATTTTATTAAACGAAGGCATCCGTTCTTGGATGGCGGCGCAAGATCAACCGCATGAAAACTTCGTATTCCCTGAGGAGGTATTACCACGTGGAAACGCCCTTTAATAGTAGTATAGCAGGCCGAGACATTGAGTCAACAGGTTTTGCTTGGTGGAGTGGAAATGCTCGTTTAATTAACGTATCAGGTAAATTATTAGGTGCTCACGTAGCGCATGCTGGTTTAATGGTATTTTGGGCCGGTGCTATGGTATTATTCGAAGTATCTCACTTCGTACCAGAAAAGCCGACATACGAACAAGGATTTATCTTAATCCAACATTTAGCAACATTAGGTTACGGTATCGGACCAGGTGGTGATATTACATCAACTGTTCCATATTTCGCTGTTGGTGTTATTCATTTAATTTCTTCTGCTGTACTAGGTTTTGGTGGTCTTTACCATTCATTACTAGGTCCAGATACATTAGAAGAATCATTCCCGTTCTTCGGATACGATTGGCGTGATAAAAACAAAATGACTACAATCTTAGGTATTCATTTATGTTTATTAGGCTTAGGTTCATTCTTATTAGTAATCAAAGCAATGTATTTAGGTGGTGTTTACGATACATGGGCACCGGGTGGTGGTGATGTTCGTTATATTACAACGCCAACATTAAACCCAATTGTAATTTTTGGTTACGTATTCCGTTCACCTTTTGGTGGTGACGGTTGGGTAGTTTCTGTTAACAACATGGAAGACATCGTAGGTGGTCACATCTGGGTTGGTGTTTTATGTATTGTTGGTGGTATCTGGCATATCTTTACAAAGCCATTTGCTTGGGCACGTCGTGCCTTTGTATGGTCTGGTGAAGCTTACTTATCATATAGTTTAGCTGCTATCTCACTTATGGGATTCACAGCATCATTATACTCTTGGTATAACAACACAGCTTATCCAAGTGAACTATATGGTCCAACAGGTCCAGAAGCTTCACAATCACAAGCATTTACTTTCTTAGTTCGAGATCAACGTTTAGGTGCAAATGTATCTTCAGCTCAAGGTCCAACAGGTTTAGGTAAATACTTAATGCGTTCTCCAAGTGGAGAAATCATTTTTGGTGGTGAAACTATGCGTTTCTGGGATTTACGTGCTCCATGGGTTGAGCCATTACGTGGTCCAAACGGTTTAGATATCAACAAAATTAAAAATGATATCCAACCATGGCAAGAACGTCGTGCTGCTGAATACATGACACATGCTCCATTAGGTTCATTAAACTCAGTAGGTGGTGTAGCTACAGAAATTAACTCTGTAAACTACGTGTCTCCACGTTCATGGTTATGTTGTTCACATTTCTTCTTAGGATTCTTCTTCCTAATTGGTCACTGGTGGCATTCTGGTCGTGCTCGTGCTGCTGCTGCAGGTTTCGAAAAAGGTATTAATCGTGCAAACGAACCGGTACTATCAATGCGTCCTATCGACTAATTGTTTAAATTTTATTCAGCTTCTAAGCTGAATAAAATTTATTAAAATTTTTTTTATTAATTTTTATTAAATACAAGTTTTATAAACGGAGTTATTTAAATGACCTGATCAAATTATTATTTAAAGCGAAATTTTATAACTTAGATTACTTTAACTTAATTAATGTAATAAAAAAGACAAAAAAATAATACATCACTTTGGTAAATGAATTCAAGGATTAATAATATATTAAAATTTTTTTATTTTTTATTTCAAAATATACTAAAAATTACGTTAATCTATTCAAGATTACAAGAATGGGTTGCCTGGGACTCGAACCCAGAACAAATCGGTTAAAAGCCGAGTACTCTACCATTGAGTTAGCAGCCCTTATTTAATATTACCATGAATTGATAAAAATATTAAAGTATTTACTATAAAAAAATTTTATATACAATATAGTTGTAATAAATAAAATATTATTTAAAATAATATTTTTACTTTAACAATTTTATAGTAGAATGAAAAGTAACATTATCGGTTATTTTGTTATTTGAAATTTTAATAAAAATTTATAAATTAAGGATTTGAAAAATGATTAATTGGCAAGTTATAGGTCAGCTAGTAGCAATTGGTTCTATCATGTTATCAGGTCCGCTAGTAATTGTATTATTAGCTTTAAAAAAGGGCAATCTTTAATAATATCATTCTTTAGATCATCAATATAAAAAATTTTCAAAAATATTTATGGTAACTGCATTAACAGCTGCATTTGTCTTAATTTCATTAGGTTTAATTATAACTGTTCCAGTAGCTTTAGCGACTCCAGGTGAATGGGAAACGTCTAAAGGTATATTTACTAAAGCTATTCAAGCTTGGGTAGGTCTTGTAATCATTATTGCAGCCGCCGATGGTATTACAGCATCAATTTAGTCAAACTAGAAATTATAGTTCATACTATAATTTCTAAAATTAATTAAACTATTGACATAGTAAATAGAAAATTATAAACTAATATAGTAGGTATATACAAATTCTAGAGAAATTGCGGGCGTAGCTCAGTGGTAGAGCACGACCTTGCCAAGGTTGATGTCGCGCGTTCGAATCGCGTCGCCCGCTCTCTAGTTTAAATAACTATAACTAGTAAAATATTAATTAGCCCCCATCGTCTAGAGGCCTAGGACAGCTCCCTTTCACGGAGCAGACAGGGATTCGAATTCCCTTGGGGGTATATTAATAAATTTTTTTTATTTTAACTCTTGTATTATATATAAATTTATCGTAATATTATATAGTAATATTATGGCGATAATACTTTTTTTTGAAGTTATAATAGAATTTTCGCTTTAGTTTAGCTAAACTTCGGATAAAATCAATTTTTTCAAAAAATCTCTATTTAAAAACCATTTTAGTTTTTGAGTAAAATTAAAATTCAATTTAAATATAAGTACGTAAATTAAAATGGAAACATAAAATATGTCGGTTTTATTAAAACTTTTTCCTCTATTGATCAATATTGATCAAGAAACCATTTTAAATTTTTTTGGAATTCAAGATCCAAATAATTTCGGTGATACTTCTTATGATTCTTTAACTAGCATAATACCTGTATCAACAGATATTTCTCTAGGAACATTAAAATTAGTTTTTGAGGGATTTTTAGAACGTTATCAAGATGGGTTAGGACTTGTAGATGTTGAGAATATTATCATATTCATTACAATTGTTCGCTTTATAATTCTTGCGTTAAAATATAACATAAAAACTTCTTTTTATATTTGTTGTATTGGCTTGTTTGCTGGTGGGCTTTGGTATTTCCATCTTAAAGATTTATTTCTTTGGTATAGAGATATACTGTTACTTAATAGATTAACAGGTAAATTTGTAGAAGAATCTAGAACGTTAGAAATTAGTGAACGGGTATCAAGGATCGGTTCAGATAAAGGATTTAATAGTCCAATTAATTTTATAAAATATTTACTAGTCGAATCTGGACAGAGAACAGGTGGTTATCAAATGGATCCTATTTCAATGATATTTACACAAGTACCTGATGCATTTAGAGCACAAACAGATAAATTTTATTTCACTGTTTTTGGGCGAGTATTACCCACGATATGGGCTTTTTTAACTGAGCAAGTTGTAGAATATCTTCCAATTATTGCCTACCTTGTTGTAGTAAGATTAAACAAAAAGTATTGTCCGTATCTTATAAGATGGCACTGGACTTTCTTATGGACATTCTCCATAGCAGAAAATATGCTTATAGCTCTAGTTCGACGATTACAATTTTATCTATTTCAAGTCGTTGTACCTGAAGATAGATATTTAGAACAACCACTAATTTTTGGATTCTTAGTTGGAATCCTATTTATTCATTTTATGGTTGTTATATTTGGATTATTACACGCAACTTGTGGTCAGTATTTTTATTTTCCATTTATCACTGAAAATGCTGAAATTCATATTGGGCCACGACCACAAAATAGTATTTATAGTGGTGGTTATACTGCTTGGCAAAATAATAAAGATAAACGAATTAAATGGATGGTTCGTGGTGGAAAAAATGCATGGCAATTGTATTTCCCACGGTTATGGTGGGGTTGGCTTGGAAGAGGTGCTAGTCCTTTAGATAATGAGTCTAGAAACAAAGAACGAAACTATCGAACAAAACGTCGTAAACGTTTTATAGATAAACGTAAAAAACGATTTAATAAATTTATTCGAAATATACAAAGATGGGTTTTTAACAAATAAAAAATTTAAGAAAAAAAAATAAGCTAAACCAGCTTATTCATTAGAATATTTAGTTTTACTAAATATTCTAATGACTTTAAAAACTTAAGTATTATAATGATGAACCTAAACCAGAATAAGCACCGTACAAGAATAAACTAAGCATTGTAATTACTGCTAAACCACCTACAAGACCTACTAGCCATAAAGGAATTCTACCCGTATTTGCCATTTAAAAAACTCCTATCTATAAAATTAATTGAAGAAATAACTTGAAAATAATACAGCTAAAACAAAAATTAATAGAAGTCCCCAGTAAAGAGAAGTTCGATTTAATTCTACTGCTTGTTTATTTGGATTTGGACCTGTCATATATTTTACCTCGTGTCTATATTATAGTAAATTATCGTTGGATGAATTGCATTGCTGTAATCCCGCCTAAAAAGAATACTGTAGGAACTGCTAAGCCATGAACTGCTAACCAACGGAAAGTGAAAATTGGGTATGCTACAGGCTGATTAATATTTTTTGACATTTCGTTTACCTTTTATAATTATAAACCTTTAGTTAAATCTTCTAATTCTTGTTTCGCACTGAAACGATCATTAACTAATGGTACTTGTTGACGATCCTGTGTGAAATACTCATTTGGACGTGGTGTTCCAAATACATCATATGCTAAACCTGTACTAACAAATAACCAACCTGATACGAAAAGAGATGGGATTGTAATACTATGAATAATCCAATAACGTACACTTGTAATAATATCCGAAAACGGACGTTCACCTGTAGATCCACCAGACATAATTAAAAATTCTCCTGTAAAAAATGATTGTTGCTCATTCAAAAACTTAACCAAAAGCGGGCAGGGGGAATCGAACCCCCATCGTTAGCTTGGAAGGCTAAGGTTTTACCACTAAACTATGCCCGCATATCTTAAGTATAAGAGGATGCGGGGATAAAAAGCAATAAAAGGGTTATAAATTTTCTAATTTCAAATCTAAAAATTGCGCTAAATCAGCCGCTTGATTTTCTAAATTTGAAATAGAAATTGGTTGTTGAACCGGTGTTAAAGGAATTTTTCGTTCATCTTTTAAGCACAAATATAAAGTTCGGGTAGGATTTAATCCTTCTGAAATTTTAATACCAATCGCTTGAACACTAGCTAGTGGGTATGTTAAAAAAATTTCTCTATTTTTCCCAGGAAACCCTTTACGGACAATTTTAACTAAACTTTCAATTTTGCTATACTCGTTATAACCACTTCCAATATCCCATAGAATAGTTAATGTTGTGTAAATACATATTGAAATACTTAAAGTGCCGTAAAACATCATAACAATACCTTGTGGAATAAAAACTAATTCTTTCGCATTTGTAAAAGGTAAGAAATTAATTTTAAAATAACTAGATATTCCTGCTAAGAAAAACCCTAAACCTCCGAGACCTAAAAAAATACTCCAAAAATAATTACTAAAACGTCGCGACCCAACAATTTGATCTCGTCGAATCTCTTTTTGCATTTGTTACAGTTTATTATTTATATTTATTTGAAGATTAAATTAATTTAATTGATTTTAAACCTAAAAATAAACCAGATGCAACCGCAAAACAAAATCCTAACAATAAAAAATAATCAATAGCAATAGTCATAAAATCTTTTTGTTTTATAAAAATGAAGTTTATAAAAATTTTTCTGTATATTAGTATATATTATATAGTAATCTATATAAAAATTTTGGTTGGTAAAAATTTTCATTAAATTTTTAAATACCTTAGATTATTTAAACAAATTTACTATTAATTTCATTAAATTTTAAATTAAATTTATGGCTAATTTTATTAAACCGTATAATGATGATCCATTTGTAGGTCACTTAGCAACACCTATTACATCATCAGCTGTAACACGTGCTCTTTTAGGCAATTTACCAGCATATCGATTTGGTTTAACTCCATTATTACGGGGTTTAGAAATTGGTTTAGCACATGGGTATTTTTTAATTGGCCCATTTGCTAAATTAGGACCCTTACGTAATTCAGATATATCATTATTTGCAGGTTTTCTTTCAACAATCGGTTTAATTCTTATTTTAACATTAGGTTTAACTATTTACGGAGCCGCAATGTTTAAACAAGAAAAAGATTCTACTGTAGATACAATAAATCAACTTCAAACAAAAAAAGCATGGGATCAATTTAAAGGTGGATTTTTTGTTGGAGCATGTGGAAGTGCTGGTTTTGCTTTAATTTGTTTATCAAGTATTCCCACTTTTACTGTAAATTAAAATTTTACCTTACAATAATAGATCGGTTACAACCTAACCGATTTATTATATTTTGAACATAACGTTCAATATTATCTTCGAATAAAAAATATTTATGCAAACATCTCAGACATCTCAGATAAATTTACAAGAAGAATACTCTAAAACGGAAATTGCGAAGGTTTTAAACATTTTAGATGAAGAATTAGTTGGCTTAGCTCCAGTTAAAGCTAGAATTCGTGAAATTGCCGCTTTATTATTAGTGGATAAAATACGAAAAAACTTAGGGATCGCTGCTGGTAGCCCAGGTTTACATATGTCATTTACAGGTAGTCCTGGAACAGGAAAAACTACTGTTGGTTTAAAAATGGCTGATATTTTATATCAATTAGGTTATATTGCTCAAGGACATTTATTAACTGTAACACGTGATGATTTAGTAGGACAATATATTGGACACACTGCTCCAAAAACAAAAGAAGTCTTAAAAAAAGCAATGGGTGGTGTTTTATTTATTGATGAAGCATACTATTTATATAAGCCAGATAATGAACGTGACTATGGTTCAGAAGCCATTGAAATTTTATTACAGGTAATGGAAAACCAAAGAGACGACTTAGTTGTAATATTAGCAGGTTATAAAGAACCAATGGATAAATTCTATGAATCAAATCCAGGTTTATCTTCACGTATTGCTAATCATATTGATTTCCCAGATTATTCAGTACCAGAATTATTACAAATTTCAAAAATGATGTTAGCAGAAGAGCAATATCAATTAACTCCACAAGCTGAAATTGCTTTAGAACAGTACGTTACACAAAGAAAAGAGAAGCCATTGTTTGCAAATGCTCGAAGCATTAAAAATGCATTAGATCGTGCTAGAATGCGTCAGGCAAATCGAATCTTTGATAGTCGTGGTCAAATATTAACAAAAAGAGATTTAGTAAATATTGAAGCCGAAGATATTTTACAAAGTACTGTTTTTAATTAAAAGTTTACTTAATTAAAAAAATTAAAATATGGGTTTATTAGTTATTGGAGGAACCGGAACTTTAGGACGACAAGTTGTTTTACAAGCTTTAACTAAAGGTTATAAAGTTCGGTGTATGGTACGAAATTTTCGTCGTGCCAATTTTTTAAAAGAATGGGGTGCAGAGCTAGTTTATGGTGATCTAAGTATACCTGAAACAGTTCCACCATGCTTACAAGGTATAACAGCAATAATTGATGCATCGACAAGTCGACCATCAGATTTAGATGCCTTAAAAAAAGTAGATTGGGATGGGAAATCGATTTTATTAGAAGCTTCAAAAGCGGCAAATATTAAACGTTTCGTCTTTTGTTCAACACAAAATAATGAACAATTCAAAAACATTCCTTTAATGGAAATGAAACAAGGTATTGAAAGTAAATTAAAAAAATCTAAAATTCCATACACAATCTTTAGGTTAAGTGGGTTTTATCAAGGTTTAATAGAACAGTATGCCATTCCAATTTTAGAAAATTTACCTATTTGGGTAACAAATGAAAACACACCTGTGTCTTATATGGACACCCAAGATGTGGCTAAATTTTGTCTACGTTCACTACAATTACCAGAAACAGAAAACAAAACGTATGTTTTAGGTGGACCAAAAGGTTGGATTTCATCAGAAATTATTAGTTTATGCGAACAATTAGCAGGTCAAACAGCAAAAGTTAATACAGTTCCAATTTTTGTTTTAAAATTAGTTAGTAAAATATTCGGCTTTTTTGAGTGGGGGCAAAATATTGGTGACCGTTTAGCATTTGCAGAAATTTTAAATATTGATAGTAATTTTTCAAAATCAACTTTTGATCTTTATAAAACATTCAAAATTGATTCTACTGAAGTAATACAATTAGATGATTATTTCTTAGAATACTTTATTCGCTTGTTAAAAAGATTACGGGATATCAATTTTGAGGATGTTCAAAAACAGAAAAATTTAGTCATTTAAGATTTGATATCATTTATGCTATAATCCTTAATATTTATATTAACAATGAATTATACTAGTTTTATTGGGAAAATTATTAAGAAACCAAAACAGAGCTTTTTTAATAATAATACTTCAGTTACTGAAATTATAATAAAATTTCCTCAATTACGAAGTAGTGATTCCGGAAATATTTTACACCTTTCCATTTGGGGAAAATTAGCTTCAGATTATATAGAATATTACGACGTAAATGATTACATTGTTGTTGAAGGTTATATTTCATTAAGAGAATCTCTTTCTAATAGTTTAAATCCCAAAAAAGATAAACAAGTAGAAATTTCTGTATTCAAGATATATCCATTTATCTTAAATACAAAGGATAAAGCTAAATTTAGGAAATAAATTATTTTTTGATAATTAAATTATTCAGAAATTTTATATTTTAGTATAATTGATATTATTAAAAACAGTTCCTAGGAAAAAATTACATGATAACTTTAAAAATTTTAGTTTATACAACTGTGATCTTTTTTGTTTCGTTATTTATTTTTGGTTTCCTTTCAAGTGATCCTTCACGAAATCCAAATCGTAAAGATCTTGAATAACTTTACAACAAATTAAGTCGATTATGTTTTAACATAATCGACTTAACAAATATTTATAATTTTCTCGTTGTGAAAGATACACTAATTACTATTTTTTCTTTTTTTTAATCGAACAAAAAACTATATAGGAAAGATAAATATTTTTTTATTGAAAAGTAAAGTACTATATATATTAATAATATTCTTAATCTGAAAGTTTTTACTAACAAAAAATTTTTTAAATATCTTTTTTCTATTATGTTAATGAAACGTTTTAACTTATTAACTTTACTTGTTGCCGGTTTAATTACATTAAGTCCAAATACTGCATCAGCTGATATTGGAGGCTTAACAAAATGTAGTGATTCTCCAGCTTTTGAAAAGCGCTTAAAAGCGAGTGTTAAAAAATTGGATCAACGTATGAAAACATACGACGAAGGTACGCCACCAGCGTTAGCATTACAACAACAAATTGAACGAACACAAGCTCGTTTCGATAAGTATAGTCGTTCAGAATTATTATGTGGAACCGATGGTCTACCACATTTAATTGCAGATGGACGTTGGAGTCATTCAGCAGAATTTATATTACCAGGTTTTGGATTTATTTATATTTCAGGCTGGATTGGATGGGTAGGACGTAAATATGTGCGAGCGGTTAGTACAACTAAAAATCCGGCGGAAAATGAAATTATTATTAATGTTCCATTAGCATTAAAAATAATGACAACAGGTTTTATTTGGCCTATTTCTGCATGGCAAGATTTTGTCAGTAGTGATTTAATTGCTGCAAAGGATGATGTTACAGTATCACCACGTTAATCGGTTTACTTATTTAATTTTTAATTAATCTTACATTATGAATAATTTTTTAAAATATTTATCAACAGCACCCGTTCTTTTAACATTATGGATGACGTTTACTGCTGGATTTATTATTGAAATCAACCGTTTCTTTCCAGATATGCTAGGTTTATATTTTTAGTAGCGTTAATTTTTAAAATAAATATTTAATAATAATATTTAGCATATTATTATTAAATATTTATTATTCACCTTGAACTTTTAATAACGCGAACCCTAAAGAAAGGCCGAATAACGTCATGAAGAAACAAACGATCGCAGTCATAAGAATTTCTGCATTTGCAAATGGGAAAATGTTAAGAATCAATTCCATAATATTAAAAAATTTTTAAGTTTTATCAAGTACTAACAATTAGAAACCATTTCTTGCCCAAACAACTAGAGCTAAAGTAAAAGTAAACATTGTCATTAAACCTGCCCAACCTAGACTAATAATATCCATATTTATTTTTAAATTAATGTAAACAAGATAATTTAAAAGGTTTTTAAATCCTTTTAAATTATTTCTTTAGTATAATTATATGATACCGTTTTCCCAATCAACGTCAACACTTTCAATAATTAAAGATGAATTATATATTTGTAATATAATTAATAAAAATACTAAAAATAAGGCCATTACTAAAGCCATAATTGGCGTTGTTCCCCAACCAGGTGCAACTTTACCATATTCAGCATTTAGTGGGCGTAAAATTTCGCCTAATCTTGTTCTTAATGCCATAAAAATTTTATAGTTTTAATAAATTAATTTTTCTATTACATGTTATATAATACTAAATTGTTAATTTAGATAATAATAATAACATGGAAACAGCAACTATTATTGTAATTTTTGTATCAAGTTTACTTTTAGGTATTACAACATATTCAATATATACCGCTTTTGGGCCCGCATCAAAAAATTTACGTGATCCGTTCGAAGAACATGAAGATTAAAAATAAAACCAATTAGATGGTTTTATTTTTTAAGAATTCTAGGTGTCTCTCGGAAGAAAACAGCAAAGAAAATTACCATTAAAGTACCAATAAGTAAAAATGTATAAACTAAGGCTTCCATGATTTAATCCTGTTTAATTTTTAATTAACGTTAAAAAACAAAGACTCCAATTTATACAGCACCTTGTTTCTTAGTAGATCTGTCACCAAGTTTTTGGAACACACCAAACTCAACCTGTTCTGTAACTTCTGCACCAATACCTGTAAATACATCACGGAAAATTGTACGCCCGCCATGCCATAAATGGCCGAAGAAGAATAATAACGCGAAGTTTGCATGACCATAAGTATACCAACCACGTGGACTACTACGGAATACACCATCAGACTCTAAACTTGTACGGTCAAATTCAAAAACTTCACCTAATTGCGCTTTACGTGCAAATTTTTTCACAGTAGGAGCATCTTTAAATGTTTGACCATTTAATTTACCACCATAGAAATCTACAGTTACACCAACTTGTTCAATACTATATTTCGATTCTGCACGACGGAATGGAATATCCGCGCGAATAATACCATCTTTATCAACTAAAATAACAGGGAATGTTTCAAAGAATGCAGGCATTCTTCTAACTGTTAATTCACGACCTTCCTTATCACGGAAAATCGGGTGACCTAGCCAAGCTTCTGCAATACCATCACCTTTAACCATAGGACCAGCACGGAATAAACCACCTTTTGCTGGGTTATTTCCAATATAATCATAGAATGCTAATTTATCTGGAATACGAGCCCAAGCTTGACTTTCAGATAAACCTTCGCCTACAGAAGTTTCTACTTGACGTTCAATTTCTTGCTGGAAATATCCACTATCCCATTGGTAACGAGTTGGACCAAATAACTCAATAGGAGTCGTAGCTGCACCATACCACATAGTACCTGCAGTAATAAATGCAGCAAAAAATACTGCTGAAATACTACTAGATAATACTGTTTCGATATTACCCATACGTAATGCACGGTATAAACGTTGTGGTGGTCGTACAGTTAAATGGAAAATACCTGCTAAAATACCAAAAAGACCTGCAGCAATATGATGTGCAGCAATACCACCTGGGTTAAATGGATTAAAACCATTAGGACCCCATTCTGGTGATACTGGTTGAACTTTACCAGTAATACCATATGCGTCAGATACCCAAATACCAGGTCCAAATAAACCTGTTACGTGGAATGCTCCAAAACCAAAACATAAAAGACCTGATAATAATAGATGAATACCGAAAATTTTTGGTAAATCTAATGCAGGTTCGCCAGTTCGTGGATCACGGAATAATTCTAAATCCCAATAAACCCAATGCCACATAGCGGCTAAGAAACACATACCTGATAAAATAATATGTGATAAGGCAACACCTTCAAAACTCCAGATACCTGGGTTTGAAACGCTTTCGCCTGTAATACTCCAACCACCCCAAGAATCTGTAATTCCAAGACGTGTCATAAACGGCATAACAAACATACCTTGACGCCACATTGGATTTAATACTGGATCAGATGGATCAAACACTGCTAGTTCATATAATGCCATTGAACCTGCCCAACCAGCAACTAAACCTGTATGCATAATATGTACAGCAATTAAGCGGCCTGGGTCATTTAAAACAACTGTATGAACACGATACCATGGTAATGCCATAGTAATTCCTTCAATCTAAATAATGGGTTTTGACTTTCTTACAACTAAACTAGAAAAAAGTTAGCTATATTACTATTATAACTGAAGATTAGAAAAATTAATTAAATTAATGTAATTAAATTTTAACGAATAAAAAATTATAAGTGAAATATGTTAAATTTAAATTAATTTAACTTATTTCACTTATATTTAGCTCTTAGCTGAAAAAAGAGATTTAGATTCAGTAATAGCTTCTTGTAATAATACTTCTGCTTCATCAGTAAACTGATTTGTAGAAGAAACGATGTCAATATAACCTTTTTTAGAGGTATTTAAGTACGTTAATAAGCTAGCGCAATAATTTTTAACGTCGCCAACTACTAGTTCATCTAAGAAACCATTAATACCGGCATAAATTAACGCTACTTGTTGAGCTACAGATAACGGAGAACTTTGAGGTTGTTTTAAAACTTCACGTAAACGTGTACCTCGAGCTAATTGCTTTTGAGTTGCCTCATCTAAATCTGAAGCAAATTGAGAGAAAGCTTCTAACTCAGCAAATTGAGCTAATTCTAGTTTTAATTTACCAGCAACTTTTTTCATTGCTTTTGTTTGTGCAGCAGATCCTACACGTGATACTGAAATACCTACATTAATCGCAGGACGGACACCTGAATTAAATAAATCATTCGATAAGAAGATTTGACCATCTGTAATAGAAATTACATTTGTCGGGATGTACGCAGATACATCACTTGCTTGTGTTTCAATGATTGGTAATGCAGTCATACTACCACCACCTAAAGGATCACTTAATTTAGCAGCACGTTCTAATAAACGTGAGTGTAAATAAAATACATCACCAGGATAAGCTTCACGTCCTGGAGGACGACGTAATAATAATGACATTTGACGATATGCCATTGCTTGTTTAGTTAAATCATCGTAAACAACTAATGTAGCTCGGCCGTCATACATAAAGTATTCAGCCATGGCTGCACCTGCATATGGTGCAATATATTGCAATGTAGCAGGATCATTTGCACTAGCTGATACAATAATTGTATAAGACATTGCATCTTTTTCTTCTAAAAGATTAACTACCTGAGCTACTGTTGAAGCTTTTTGACCAATACCAACATAAACACAAACAACGTTTTCTGTTTTTTGGTTAATAATTGTATCAACAGCAATAGATGTTTTTCCTGTTTGACGATCACCAATAATTAACTCACGTTGACCTCGTCCAATTGGAATCATAGCATCAATAGAAGTAATACCTGTTTGTAAAGGTTCACATACAGACTTACGGCTAATAATACCAGGTGCCATTGCTTCTAATAAACGAGTACCATCAGGCTCAATCTCGCCTTTACCATCAATTGGAATTGCTAATGGATTAATAACGCGACCTAAGAATTTATTACCTACTGGAATTTGAGAAATTTGGCCTGTAGATTTAACAGTACCACCTTCTAAAATTTGTCGACCAGTACCCATTAATACAACACCAACATTATCGTTTTCTAAGTTAAGTGCGATACCAATTGTTTTGTCTTCAAATTCTAAAAGCTCACCACTCATTACTTGATCAAGACCGTAAACACGGGCGATACCATCACCAACTTGTAAAACTGTACCAATATTATCTACTTTAACAGCTTGATCATATTTTTCAATTTGTTCACGGATAATACTACTAATTTCGTCTGGACGAATATTTATCATTGTATTATTTATTAAGATAAAAAGTTAATAAAAGATTTTAGTTGTTTTTAAATTTCTAAAACACCATCTAAATGTTTAGCTAATTGTTGTAATTGATTTTTAACAGTAAAATCGATTACTCGTGAATTTGTTTTAATCATAAATCCACCAATAAGACTAGAATCGACTGTAATAACAAGTCGAATTTCTCTAGCATTAGTTAGTTCTTTCAATTTTTTGATTAAAGTGTTTTTCTGTAAATTTGTAAATGCGAAAGCAGTTGAAACTTCAATCATTTTAATTGAAGCAGCATCATAAACTAAGTTTAAATAATTTGTGATAACCGCTTCTAATAAGTTAATTCGGTTTCGGTTAACTAAAACATTTAAAAATTTAAAAGTTTCACTGTTCAATTGAGCTTTTAATGCTTTCTCTAATACTTCTTGCTTTTGAGCTTGAGTAATTACAGGAGTATTCAAGTATGTTATTAATTCAGGAGTTTCTTTTAAAAAAGCTTCTAAATTTTGAAAATCAGCTGTAACCTGATGCATCAGGTTAGCATCAACAGAAAAATCATATAAAGCACGTGCATAAGGAGCTGCAATTTTCGCCTCTACTGGGTTCTTACTCACAACAAATCCCCTTCTAATTTATTAATAGTTTCATTAATTAGCGCAGCTGCTCGATCTTTTTCCGCAAATGTTTCTTGCGCACGAGTTACAGTACGTTTTAATACTAATAAGATTATTTGTTGTTTAACCTCTAAAAAGATTTGACGTTCTTTTGAACTGAACGCTGCTAGAGCTCGAGTAAATCGAGTAGCCAAATCTTTTTTTGCATCAAATGCATCAGATTCAAGTAAGACTTTTTTAGCTGCTACTGTTTCATTTTTAATTTCAGTAATAACAACATTAGCTTGACTTAATTGCTTTTGTGCTTCGCTTAAGCGTCGGTTTGCCTGATTTAATCTATCTTCTGCGTCTTGAACACCTTGAACAATACTAGTTCTACGTTCTTCTAATAAAGAGCCTAAAAAGTCTCGTCCTGTATAAACTAAAATTGCAACTAATGCAAGAATGTTAATTAACCCAGTTTCCAGAATATCAAGGTTTAAACCAATACCTTCATCTTTGGCAAGTAATGTAAAAATTTGATCAAAATTTTCCATGTTTTGGAGTTTTTATGTAAACTGTTCACTTATAAAAAGGAAAATTACGTCTCACAAAAAATTTAGATTGATAATCTAGTTTCAATTTCTACACATAAAGATTGAACTATAGTATCTAAACTATTAAAAGCAGTATTTTTTTTATCCAGAAGATCTTTTGTAATAGTATCTAATAAATTATCAATATATTTTTGAGAAATATTTAGCTCAATTTCTAAAATTTCTTTATGAATTTTTTGCGAGTTTGTAATTTCTAATTGTGCTTCTTTACGAACGCTATCCAATTCTTGTTCATATTGAGTAGTCAATTCATTCGCTTGTGATAAAATTTCAGATGCTTTAGCAAGATTACCTAAAATGTATTCTTTACGTTCTGAAATAATAGATAGTAATGGATTATATAAAATTGCGTTAAGAATTAGCATTAATAACACAAATTGAATGGCTACTAATGGTAACGTTGCATTAATATCAAATAATCCACCAGGACCACTGACTTCTGAACTTGAAATTAATATTGAAAAATTAACCATATAAAAGTCTATATGTTCTACTATAGAATTAAAAATTTTTAATAGACAGATTAAATAAAAATCTGTCTATATTGTTTTGCGTTACTTTAAGATCTGATTAAGTGTTGAATGGGTTAGCAAATAATAACGCTAATGCTACAACTAGACCATAAATTGTTAAAGCTTCCATGAAAGCTAAACTTAATAATAATGTACCACGAATTTTGTTTTCTGCTTCTGGTTGACGAGCAATACCTTCTACAGCTTGACCAGCAGCGTTACCTTGACCAATACCAGGACCGATAGCAGCTAAACCAATAGCTAAACCAGCAGCAATAACAGAAGCAGCAGCAATAATAGAATCCATAATAAACCTTAATTAATAAATGTAAATATAAATATAATTTTAGAAAAATTGAATATGAAAGAAATTTACTCGAGTGCTTCTGCAATATATGCAGCAGCTAATGTTGAGAAAATTAAAGCTTGTACTGAACCCGCAAAAATACCTAGTAACATAATTGGTAATGGAATTACTAATGGTACTAATGATGTTAAAACAGTAACAGTTAATTCATCCGCTAAAACGTTACCAAATAATCGGAAACTTAACGATAATGGTTTTGTAAAATCTTCTAAAATATTAATTGGTAGAAGAAGTGGAATTGGTGCGATATAACGTTTAAAATATCCTAATCCTTTTTTACTTAAACCTGCATAGAAGTAACTAAAAGATGTTAAAAGCGCTAATGCTACAGTTGTATTAATATCATTAGTTGGAGCAGCTAATTCTCCTTCAGGAAGTTGAATTAATTTCCAAGGAATTACTGCACCGGCCCAATTACATCCAAAAATAAATAAGAATAATGTACCAATAAACGGTACCCATTCTCTATAGAAGCTTTCTCCTAATTGGTTTTTTGCAATATCAGTAATAAAATCTAATGCTGATTCCATAAAGTTTTGCCAACCATGTGGAATTCGAGACGCATTACTACTACCTAAAAGTGCAAAGACTAATAAAATTGCTATAACGAACCAGATTACTAGTAAAACTTGTCCGTGTACTAAAAAGCCAGCAATATTCCAGTAAAAATGTTTTCCTACTTCTGCTTCCGCTAATAGTGTAAACGTACTTGAATAAAAAGTATCTGGGTACATAAAATTTAACTAAATTAGTAAATTACCCAATATTAAAAAATATACAGGAACACTAATTATTATAGTTATTTTTTATTGTTTTTAGGGTTATTTTTATTTAAAAGCTCTCTTTTAAGATTAAACGGAATTATTTTAACCATTCATAACCTTTTAGTTCTAATTCTTGGGCTAAATCAGCATTTCCAGTTTTAATAATTTTTCCATTTTGCATAACATGAACAAACGTTGGTTTTACGTAATCTAATAGTCTTTGATAATGCGTAATTAGAATAATGGCTTTATTTTTATTCATAAATGCATTTATTCCGTTTGAAATTGTTTTTAATGCATCAATGTCTAGTCCCGAATCTGTTTCATCTAAAATCGATAACTCAGAATCTAATAAAATCATTTGTAAAATTTCATTTCGTTTTTTTTCACCCCCTGAAAACCCTTCATTAACATTTCGACCTAAAAAAATAGGTGACATTTCCACCAGTTCTAGTTTTTCATTGATTATAGATAAAAATTCTAAAGGATCCACTTCAGGTTTATCACAAAAGTTTTGCTTAGCATTATACGCTAACCTTAAAAAATCTTCATTACTAACACCAGGAATTTCAATAGGGTATTGAAACGCTAAAAAAATTCCAAGATGCGATCTCTCTTCAGGATCTAAAGTAATGATATCTTTTCCTTTAAAAAGAATTTCACCTTCTAAAACTTCATATGCTGGATGACCTGCTAAAACTTTAGACAAAGTACTTTTACCAGACCCATTAGGTCCCATAATAGCATGGATTTCACCTTTATAAATTTTCAGGTCCAGAGAGTTTAAGATCTCATTTTCATTAATAGAAGCTTTTAAATTCTTAACTTCTAAAATTGGGATATTATTCATTAACCAACACTTCCTTCTAATTTTAAACTTAATAATCGGTCAGCTTCAGCCGCAAATTCTAATGGTAGTTCAGTAAAAACATCTTTACAGAAACCACTAATCATTAATTCAACCCCCTTTTCAATTGAAATTCCTCTTTGTAAGAAATAAAATATTTGTTCTTCACCGATTTTTGAAGTTGAAGCTTCATGTTCCACTTTAGCTGTGGATGTTTGGACAGAAATAAAAGGAAATGTATTTGCATTTGATAAATTACCAATCAACAAGGAATCACATTGTGAAAAGTTTCGTGCACCTAATGCTTTGTTTGTAATATTAACTAATCCACGGTATGTATTTTTTGAATTTCCAGCAGAAATACCTTTTGAAACAATCCGGCTTCTACTATTTTTCCCAACATGAATCATTTTACTACCTGTATCTGCTTGTTGATAGTTATTTGTTAAAGCAACTGAGTAAAATTCACCTTGAGTATTATCACCAACAAGTAAACAACTAGGATATTTCCAAGTAATATTCGATCCTGTTTCAACTTGTGTCCAAGAGATCTTTGAATTCTGACCTGCACAAAGCCCACGTTTTGTTACAAAATTATAAACGCCACCTTTTCCCTGCTCATTACCGCTATACCAATTTTGGACAGTTGAGTATTTGATCGATGCATTTTCTAGAGCAATTAATTCAACAACAGCTGCGTGTAACTGATTCGTATCGTATTGAGGTGCTGTACATCCTTCAAGATAGCTTACTTGACTATTATCGTCTGCGATAATTAAAGTACGTTCAAATTGTCCTGAATTTTCATCATTTATTCTAAAATAAGTTGATAATTCTAAAGGACAGACTACATTCTTCGGAATATAACAAAATGAACCATCAGTAAATACAGCAGAATTTAAAGCAGAAAAATAGTTATCGCCAATAGGAATAACAGTCCCTAAATATTTTCTAATAAGATCTGGGTATTCTTGAATTGCTTCAGAAATAGAGCAAAAAATAACACCATGTTGGGCCAATTCTTCTT
>Ga0209279_10000077_pt1:60000-67291 | contig 67291 bp, 72 predicted proteins | sample CoawatmetaG00DNA_3_FD_187508 | JGI IMG/M metagenome (GOLD analysis project Ga0209279, IMG submission 187508) | Marine microbial communities from the West Antarctic Peninsula - Coastal water metaG006-DNA (SPAdes) (version 2) | ecosystem: Environmental > Aquatic > Marine > Coastal ...
TGGATGGCAAGAAGTAAATATCCGAGAATTAAAATTCCGGTTAAGTTATTAAGAAATTTTTCAGCTGAACTAGGTGAACCTAGTATATCAGTTTTTGTTGCAAAACTTGCGAGTCCTGAGTTTTGAGGAGCGCGAAGAAAAACCAAAACAATTAAACTTAAACTTAAAAGTAGCCAAATTATTTTAATCATAACATTTGTTCTTAGAAAATTAAATTAGTCTTCTATCTCAAAAATATCTTTAAAAACTTTTGATACTTTATCACCAGAATCAATAGATTCTAATGGATCTTTTCTTAATCTATGACGTAAACATAAAGTAATAATCGTTTGGATATCATCAACAGTTACAATTGTTCTTCCAAGATATGCTGCATAAGCTTTTGCAGCTCGATTTGTAACAATGTCACCTCGTAAACCATCAACATCAAGTTCACTACAAACTTCGGAAATTTTAATTCGTAACTCGTAGTTTAACTCTACTGTTGGTAATAGTTTTTGGGCAGCTACAATACGATCACGTAATTCTTGTTGTTGTGATTCATAGTTTTCAAGCCAAATGGTTGGTGTTTGATCAAAAGATGTTCTTTCTTCTACAACTTTTACACGTAATAAAGGGTCTTTAACAGTACGGATTTCAGCGTGCATTCCGAATCTATCTAATAACTGTGGGCGTAATTCTCCTTCTTCAGGATTTCCTGACCCAACTAATACAAAACGAGCAGGATGTCGAATTGAAATCCCTTCTCGTTCTACAGTATTCCAACCAGAAGCTGCAGAATCTAATAAAATATCTACCAAATGATCATCTAACAAATTAACTTCATCAACATAAAGTAACCCACGATTTGCCTTAGCTAATAAACCTGGTTCGAAAGCTTTTATACCTTCTGTTAAAGCTTTTTCAATATCAATAGTTCCACATACCCGATCTTCTGTCGCACCTAATGGAAGATCAACCATTGGGATTTTTATAAGTTCTGTTTCTAACTCTTCACCATTTTGAATAGCTAATTTTACTTCATTTCCCATTAAATCTAAGTCTGATTTATGAGAATTAAATGGATCATCTTTTACTATTTCAATTTCAGGTAATAAATCGGCAATTGCTCGAATTGTCGTTGATTTTCCTGTACCACGATCGCCCATAATCATTACACCACCAATTTTCGGATCAATTACATTTAGCTGTAAAGCTAATTTCATTTCTTCTTGACCTACAATGGCAGTAAAAGGGAAAACAGGTGAGTTAAATTTTGATAAATCTTTTGTTGCCATAATTTCTAATTACATCTAAATTTTTAGAATTTGTATAAAAGTCTCATGTATTATTTTCGAATGTAAATCAATATAGATTTACATTCGAAAATAAAAATTTATTATTTATTGATAAAGTGTTGTACCTAAACGAATAGCTAAAACACTTGCCATTAAAGCAATTAATAGTGCTGTATAAACTTGAAAATCATAAATCATGAGATACTCCTATCGGGTATATGAATTATTAAACTTTTTTGATTCTAAGGAATTAAAAATTTTTTAGAAAAAGATTTCAATTATTTTTTATTGTAACTAAAAATCGTAAAATCTTTTCAAAGTAAAACGTTGAAAAAAATTATAAGTATTTATTTACCAACTTGATTTTGTTACACCAGGTAATAAACATTGGTGAGCCATTTCTCGTAAAACATGACGAGATACACCGAAATCACGATAATAACCACGTGGACGACCAGTTTTCCAACAACGGTTTCGAATTCTATTTTTTGCACTGTTTCGTGGCAATTTTTGAATTTTTGAATGGATTTCTAGTTTTAATGTGAAATCCTTTGTTGTTTTGTACTGATTCAATAAAGTACTACGTTTTTCTGCATATTTTTTATTTAATTTGATACGCTTTTTTTCACGTTCAATCATACTTTTTTTTGCCATAAAATTAACCTAATTTTAATTAACGATAATAGAAATTTAAGGTCAAAAAATAGAAATTTAACCTTAATATTATTCTTCTAAACTTATTGTATAATTACAATCTAGATATAGCAATATATTTCAAATTAAATTTTTATTTAAATTTTGATAAGTATGGTAAATCTTTATTTGGTAAAACTGTGTATGTACTTAATAGTTCACGGAATTCTTCACCATCCATTGTTTCTATGTCTAATAATTTCTCTACCATTAAATCAACAATAACACGGTTATCTGAAACAATTTCTATCGATTTTTGTTCACAATAACTTATAATTTTACATACTTCTTCATCTATTCGATCGGCGATATTTTCAGCATACTCAGAACCAGTAGAAGCATTACCACCTAAGAAAACTTGGCCGTTATTTTCATCTTCTAAAGCAATGGGACCAATATTAGACATACCATATCGTGTTACCATTTGTCGAGCTAAGTTTGTCACTTGTTGCAAATCACTACTTGCACCTGTAGTTATTTCTGGATCGCCGAAAATAACTTGTTCCGCAGCTCTTCCACCTAATGCTACAATAATTCGTGATAATAATGCAGATCGTGATAATAAACTTTGATCTTCATTTGGTGTAAACCATGTTAAACCTTTCGCTCCACCTCTTGGCGTTAAAGTAACTTTTTCTACTTCATCGTGAGATTTTAAAACACTACCTAGTAAAGCATGACCAACTTCGTGATAAGCAACTAAACGTTTGTTTTTTGTATCTTCTAATGGTGATCCAGCAATACCACCAATGATTCTATCTGCAGCTTCATTTACTTCGTTTTTACTAATACTCGATTTTTTATATCTAGTTGCTAAAATCGCAGCTTCATTTAATAAATTAGCTAAATCAGCTCCGGAAAACCCAGGTGTTCGGTTTGCTAATTGAACTAATGAAACATCATCATTTAAAGGTTTATTTCTAGCGTGAACTTTTAAAATCCCTACTCGACCTAAACGATCTGGTAAATTTACAGTTACTTGACGGTCAAATCGACCTGGTCTTAATAATGCTGCATCTAAAATATCTACACGGTTTGTAGCACCAACAACAATTACACCTTTATTTTCTTTAAATCCATCCATTTCTGTTAATAGTTGGTTTAAAGTTTGTTCTCTTTCGTCATTTCCTCCACCAACACCAGAACCACGTTCACGACCTACTGCATCGATCTCATCAATGAATACAATACATGGAGCATTTTCTGATGCTTTTTTAAATAAATCTCGTACTCGAGCTGCACCAATACCAATAAACATTTCTACAAATTCTGAACCAGCAACACTAAAGAATGGTACATCAGCTTCATTTGCAATTGCTTTAGCTAATAATGTTTTACCAGTACCGGGAGGTCCTACTAAAAGAATACCTTTTGGAATTTTCGCACCAACAATTGTGTATTTTTCTGGTTCTTTTAAGAAAGATACAATTTCTTCAAATTCTGCTCTTGCTTCATCAATTCCTGCAATATCTTTAAAAGTTACACCAGTATCGGGACGTTTTTCAAAACGTGCTGTCGATTTTCCCAATGCCATTGGGGATTGACCAGAACCGCCACCAAAATTTTCTGAATTTTGGAAAAAGTAAATTAAACCACTAATAAATAGAATTGGTAAAAGAACATTACTCGCAATTGTGAAAAATAAATTCTTCTGTTCTGCTGGGTGCGCATCAAAATCTATATTGTACTCTTTTAATTTTTGAATTAACTGTGAAGCACCTACAGGGATTTCAACCCGAATTGTTTGTGGGCGGTTACCTAGTTCAGGACTAGATGCTTGAATAATCGCATTTCGACTATTATCATATAAATCAACTTGTTTTACCCATCCCATTTCTAAATACTCAAGAAAACGACCATAGGTCATTCTTGAACTAACAATATTTTGATTTGTTTGTGCTTGATTTCTAATATTTTCAGGACTTTCTAATGCCATTGCGCTATTTTTGTTAATTGTACTACTACTTAGTAGTATAGTTCCGATAATGATACTTTTAAATATGTTTCGGTTCATTTTTCGTTTAGTTATTTTATGAATTTAAGTTTTTCTTAAATATTAACAAATTTTAAATGTTAAAAACAACACAATTTTATAAATACCAAAATAAAAACTCCATTCGAATCTATATTTCTAAAAATAAATTAAATTTTTATTAATAAAAACTTCATATTATTATATAAATATATCTATATAGTTAAGTTTTTAACAAAACTTGAAAATTATTAAAAGTTAATTTAGGTATTACATTATGGTAAAGCGTGGTGAACAAGTTAAAATTCTTAGAACAGAATCTTATTGGTTTAATCAACGAGGAACAGTAGTAACAATTGATCAAAGTGGTATTCGTTACCCAGCCTTAGTTCGTTTTGAGAATGTGAATTATAGTGGAACTAATACAAATAATTTTGCATTAGATGAATTAGTATCAATTGAAACGGAAGAAACAGATACATAATTTTTGATTTGAGTTTAAAAAATAGAGTAACCACTCTATTTTTTATCTTTCTAACCCCTTTATTTTTTTATATTTCTTCTTACTTAAATTTTTGATCTAAAACCAGAATTTAAAAAGTTTCTGTAGATATTTTGGAACATTTATTCATTATTGACAAAGAAAATATAATTCAATAGTATAAACTTAACAATTTACTATGTGATAGAAGTAGTAATAAATTACTCTATATTTAAAACATAATTTATTATCTTTAAATAAAAATCTAAAAAAATTTTAATTTTATGCCTAAACTAAAAACTCGTAAAGCGGCTGCGAAACGTTATAAAAAAACTGGAGCGGGTAATTTTTTACGTCGTCACGCATATAAAGGCCATCTTTTAAGAAAAAAATCAAATGCTCAAAAGCGTAAATTATCACAAACGATTTGCGTAAGTACAAGTGACAGTAAACCTATTAAATTAATGTTACCTTATTAAATAAAATACTATGGTTAGAGTAAAACGAGGAAACGTCGCTCGAAAACGTCGTAAAAAAATATTACAATTAGCAAAAGGTTATCGAGGCGCACATTCACGCCTTTTTAGAGTTGCAAATCAACAAGTTATGAAAGCTTTACGTTACTCATATGTTGGTAGAAAACAAAAAAAACGTATTTTTAGAAAATTATGGATTACACGAATTAATGCAGCTTCACGTGCAAATGGCTTGCCTTACAGTCGATTAATTCATAATTTTAAAAAATCTAAAATTGAATTAAATAGAAAAATGTTATCACAAATTGCTATTTTGGACACATCAACTTTTAATGAGTTAATAAGCAGTTCACAATAAAAATTTTTCTATTTTTAATAATAAAAAATTTTACTAGCAAAAATCTTTATTATTTGTTAGTAAAATTAAAATGAATGTTCAAAATTAAAGGATAAAATTTTTTTAATATGGCTAGTGAGGAAGATTTAGATAAATTGTTAGATCATTTACCATTTTTTTTAAAAGAACATCTTATTACTCATTCTCAAAAAGAAAAACTTATTGAAATCGTTATTGATCTTGGTCGTCGTCCAGAAGCCCGATTTTTGACAGGCCCGGAATATTTATCTCAAAAAATTATTTCTTGGCAAGATCTTGAATTTATTACAAAATGCGTGAGTAAATTTAGTAATGAAAATCGTGCTGGTATTGAACGGACACTTCATCGAATAAGTTGTATTCGAAACAGACAGTTTTTGATTACTGGATTAACTTGTAGAGTCGGTCGGGCAATCTTTGGAACAATTTCGTTAGTCCGAGATTTATTAGAATCTGGGAAATCTATTTTAATTCTAGGAAAACCTGGTGTTGGTAAGACGACAATCGTTCGTGAAATTGCTCGGGTTTTATCAGATGAGATGGAAAAACGAGTAGTTATTGTGGATACTTCTAATGAAATAGCTGGTGATAGTGATATTCCTCACCCCGGTATTGGCCGAGCTCGACGTATGCAAGTAACTCAAACAGATCTTCAACATCGTGTTATGATTGAAGCCGTTGAAAATCATATGCCTCAAGTAATTATAATAGATGAAATTGGAACAGAACTAGAAGCATTAGCAGCACGAACTATTGCTGAAAAAGGTGTTCAATTAGTTGGTACGACCCATGGCATTTGCTTAGAAAATCTTATTAAAAATCCTCCTTTAACTGATTTAATAGGTGGAATTCAATATGTTACTTTAAGTGATGAGGAAGCAAAGCGACGTGGAACACAGAAAAGTATTTTAGAAAGAAAGGCTTACCCCGCTTTTCAAATTGCAATAGAAATTAATGACCAAAATGTCTGGACAATTCATGAAGATGTCCAAGATTCAATAGATCATTTATTACGAGGAACATTTGCAATAACACAAGTTCGAAAAATAAACAAAGATAAAATCCCCAGTTTAAACTATAAAAATTTATATGCACCATCATTTTTTAAAACTTCGTTAACCCAATCTAAGATTGAATTGCAGAAAACTAGCTGGAATTCTATAAATCATAACAATAAAATTCAAAAAAATAATTTGAAAACAAAAAATTTAGTAATTTATGTATATTCTTTATCTTATAACTTAGTGAGAGAAGTTTTAATAAAATTCGGAATCAAACTTATATTAACCCGCGATATAAAAAAAGCTAATATAGTTATTGGTTTAAAAAAATCTATTCAAAAAAATAAGAAACTAAGAGACTTGGCTGATCATCATAGTATTATTATTTATGCTGTCAATCGAAGTAGTACATATCAAATTGCTAAATTACTTCAATTCATTGTGTTTTAAAATTTATTTTATGGTATAATGAAACATGTGTGATTTGTTTTATCACAATTACTTTTTAAGGAAATTTTTATGTCTACTATTTTAGATCGTTTACAAACTATTGTTAGTAATCAATTAGGTATTGAGAAAGAAAAAGTTGTTGCAGAAGCAGATTTTACAAAAGAATTAGGTGCTGATTCATTAGATGTTGTAGAGTTAGTAATGTCTTTCGAAGAAGAATTTGATATCGAAATCGCAGATAGCGAAGCTGGTGAAATGGCAACTGTTCAAGACGCTTTAGATTATATTATTAAGAATATTGAAGAATAAAAATCCCAATTGCTTATATACATCGTATATTCGCTTTTTTATTTTAATTTAGGTTAATATTTATATTAATTCCGAAGTTGAGAAAAATATAATAAGAAGTAGAAAAGTGGTCAAAAAAAAGGTTTTTAAAACTTTTTAGATCACTTTTTCAGATTTTTTGTTAAGTCAACTAGGCTATACATTTATATAGATATATTTTATGTTATGTAGTTAAATATTCTCTTTATAATTAAAGCTTGCAATCTTGATAAAAAAT
>Ga0209279_10000079_pt1 | contig 66771 bp, 55 predicted proteins | sample CoawatmetaG00DNA_3_FD_187508 | JGI IMG/M metagenome (GOLD analysis project Ga0209279, IMG submission 187508) | Marine microbial communities from the West Antarctic Peninsula - Coastal water metaG006-DNA (SPAdes) (version 2) | ecosystem: Environmental > Aquatic > Marine > Coastal ...
CTGTAGCCAGCGGTGAAAATAGCTCAGGATTAATCACCAGTTGACCCAACTTCGATGGAGCGCCCGCCTCATTGCGATAGCCATCAAGCTTATTACGCTCTAGCGTTTCGTTATCAAAACTGGCACTAAAGTAACGCATGTTCCAGTTAACATTATCGCTAAAATCAACGTCTAGCTGAGCTTCCATATAATCTGAATCAGTACCTTTAGGGTCTGCACCAGAAACATTGGTAAAAAAGCTGTCTTGCTCCAACGTTGAGTAATGAACTAAGTATCCCACCTTGTCAGTAATAGGGCCGCTAGAGGTTACGTCCGCATTGACCATATTGTAATTGCCGCGTCTCAACCGAACGATATGCTCTAAGTCTTCACCCGGCTTCTTAGCGACCACATTGATCGCACCACCAGTGGTGTTGCGGCCGTACATTGTGCCCTGAGGCCCACGCAATACTTCTATGCGCTCAATACGATCAAAAGAGCCACTTAATACGCCAGCTTCGGTAGTATAGAAACCGTTATTGTATACACCAACACCAGGGTCAGTACCGGTACTGCTGGTTTCACGACCAACGCCACGGATATAGATACGATTGCCTTCACCACCACCAGCCGATTCTTGATACGACATGTTAGGTGTAAAGTTAGCAATATCTTGTTGAGTGACAATATTTAGATCTTTTAGTTGATCTGAACCCATTGCGGTTATTGCTAAGGATGTGTCTTGCACAGAGGCTTCACGCTTCTCTGCAGTAATAATAATTTCTTCTAACATTGGTCGGTCATTTGCAGCACTAACGCTAGTGGCCGCTACACTGGCTGCGATTGCCGTGACGCAAAACAGTGCGGATTTATGATATTGATTTTTCATGTCTGAACTCCCCTAGAATTGTTATTTTTTAAATGGAACTGTCAGCGACTCTTCAATAGATAGACACTAATCGCCTCTAGTAAACCCGCTATATGACGTATTTACAATAGCTAAACCAACTATAAACCAAACATATCACTCTTAAAACTGTCAGTCAACAGGTTTAGTAGTTACTGAATAGTAGTTCATAAAAGCGATTCACAAGGTAATGTATCTAGACATTAACAATTGAAGTCCTATAATCGATATAACTAATTTGGCGTATTTTATGAGTCAATTTCAACCCGAAGAGCTACCCACAGGAAGAATTCGCCGCATCCAAGAGCGGACGGAAGTCGCTCGTGCTAATTTAATTGCTGCAGGTGTACCTCTTTTTTCGGAACGAGGTTTTGATGCTGTTTCTGTTCGAGACATAGAAATTGCCGCTGACGTTAATCGCGGTATGTTGGCGTATCATTTCGTCGACAAAGAGCAACTCTGGAGGGCTGTCGCTGACTTTACCTTTCAGCAGATTGTTGCTCAGCGAGATGTGCGCTTGGACATGATGAAAGATATTTCTGATCGCGAGGGTTTGGCCTTAATGATCCGGTTCTATGTACGATTTTACGCAGAGCATCCGGAGCTGAGTCGCTTAATGGCTCAAGAGGCTAGACAGGAAAGCTGGCGTATTGATTATTTGGTTGAGAACCATATCCGTCCAGGCAGTTTACAGCTTGAGCAGCATGTCAGAAAAATCCTTAATCTCAGCGCCCGAGAATTCGCCCATTGGTACTATATTATGGTGAGCTCCAGTGCCACTATTTTTTCTTTTGAGCCTGAATGCAAGCGTCTATTTGGGTTCAATCCTCGAAATGAAGATGTCATAGAGACCCATGCCGACATGCTTGTGAATATGCTTTTGGGCAATGAAAAGCTATCCCAATAGCCAGCAAAACCACGTCTACTATCGACCGCTAATCACACAGATAATTAAGCCCTAAAACTGGGTTAAAACAGACTCTAAAATAGTCCCGTTATTTTTGTCTATTAAGAGAAAATAGTGCTTTGAAATAACCCTCTTTAAGAGTACATTGGCGCCCAAATTAACTGAGTGCTTTTGTCATGCCTGTTCGTACCGTTGTCGCCATTTGGCCGCTCTTTGCAGGCCTGTCTCTTATCGGTCTCGCCGTTGGCGTACAAGGTAGTTTATTGGGCGTGCGTGCGGCTTTGGAAGGTTTTGATGATCTTCTAATCGGACTGTTAATGTCCTGCTATTTCGCCGGATTTTTAGCCGGGTCACTGCTTACACCACGAATGATTCAACGCGTTGGTCACATTCGAATTTTTGCAGCTTTATCAGCGGTAGCATCAGTCACTATTTTAGTGCATGCGTTATTTGTAAACCCCTGGGTATGGGCGCTAATGAGATTGCTCACTGGCTTTGCATTTTCAACCATTTATGTCGTCTCAGAAAGCTGGCTCAATCAATCCTCCAACAATGCTAATCGTGGCCAAATTTTATCCCTGTATACCACTATTTTGCTTGCTGGAATTTGTGCAGGTCAATTTATGCTTAATGTGGCTGACCCCTCTGAATTTACCTTATTTATTTTAATCTCGGTGATGGTGAGTGTCGCTGCCGTTCCGATTTTATTGTCAATAGTACAAACGCCACCTATTGAAGAGACTGAGCGAGTGACCATGAGCCATCTTTGGTACCGCACTCGAGTTGGCGTCATTGCCATCATAATGTCTCAATGGGTATCGAGTATTCTTTTTAGTATGGGCGCTGTGTACGCAACAAAACTGGGATTTAGCATTTTTCAAGTAGCTAATTTTATGGGTGCCATGATGGCGGGTGGAATGATTCTGCAATGGCCTCTAGGGAAACTATCAGACAGTATTGATCGACGCTGGGTAATCGGGTTTTCAAGTTTAGCGGCTGTGATTCTGGCTGTTATTATTAGTTTTATGAACGATGCGTCTACCTGGCTATATTTTCTGGTGTTCTTATTTGGCGGCTGTTCTCTTTCCCTGTATTCGATCGTGGTGGCCTTTACTAATGATCACCTACGTCCTGCTGAGATTGTACCTGCCAGCGGTACTATTATTCTGATCAGTGGGCTGACATCGATTACCGGCCCCATCACTGCGGTTTTTTGGTTACAAATTTTTGGATTGAAAAGCTTTTTTATACTAATTGCGGTGAGTTTACTGGGGATGGGCATAATGAGCATTTGGCGTGTTCTGACTATTCCTGCTCTACCTGCGGAATACAAAGGGCAGAGTACTCTGCAGGCAGCGGCAGCACCTGTTGGTACTATCTTACACGCGGAAGAGGAGCTACCCGCAGAAACCTAAGTTATTTAACGAACATATCCAATAATGGCAATAAAGTGCGCAGTTGAACCCGCCAAGACAGCAAAGTGCCAGATACCATGGGAGTGTTTCAGGCTCCACGTTTTATCAGCGACGTAGAATATTACACCCACCGTGTAAGCAACGCCGCCGGCAACCAACCAATTAAAACCAACGACATTCATCGCTTCTTTTAAACCAGAAAAGTCCAGCGCACACGCCCAGCCCATGGCTAAATAGATGATTAATTGGGCAACTTTAACTCGACGGCCCGACAAAAATATTTCACTCAATATACCAATCAGCGCGAGTATCCAGATAACAATCATAATCCACCAACCACTACCATCCCTCAAGCTAACAAGCATGAATGGTGTGTATGTGCCCGCTATCAACAAATAGATAGCAATGTGGTCAAACAATTGGAATAGGCGCTTCAACCCAGTAGGCCGGAAACTGTGGTACAAAGTGGACATGGTGTAGAGTAAAACCAGTGACACTCCAAAAACGGTAAAGCTCGAAATAATCCAAGGATCTGCAGTCTGCACACTGACGGTTAAAAGTGAGCCCAAGCCCACTAGAGCTAATGCAGCTCCAACCAGATGACTAATACTATTCAGTCGTTCTCCGTAATACATAATCGTTCTCAGCCTATAAATTTAGTGATGGCTTTCAGTAGTTACAGCTGCATGGTCAGCAGCCCTCATGTGACCAATCATGCGCTCTAGCATGTCAGGCAATACATCCTCAGGCACGTTGTGCCCCATACCTGGGAAGATAACTATCTCTGAGTTTTGTATAAGCTCAGCAGTATGTTCACCATGTGATGGCAGAACAAGGCCATCATCCTCACCATGAATCACTAATGTTTTAGCCTCAATTGTTTTGACCTCATCAGAGCGATCGCCCGTTTTGTAAATAGCCATCAATTGACGAGGCATTGATTCTGGGTAAAACCCACGATCTCTCATTGCTTGGCTGAGTTTTTCTGCAGCCTCGCCTGATGCAAAATTAGTCAAACGTTCCCTTGCCTCTTTTGTTGGAGGAGGCAGATGTTTAGCAAAAGTAGTAGACATTACTGAGGTTAAGCTACGCACCCTTTGTGGATATTGAGCGGCTACCTGCTGAGCAATCATTCCTCCCATAGAGAAACCAATAATATGAGCGTCCTCATAACCAACGGCGTCAAGAAGACCCACAGCATCTGCAGACATATCCTCTAGGGCGTACGGTGCATTCACGGAAAATCCCAATTGGTCTTTTAGCAGTTGCCACCATATTACCGGTTGCCCCCAATCATCGAATCGCGTGGAGCCTCCGGTATCACGATTATCAAAAATCAATACTTGGTAACCCGCTTGCTCAATGCCACGGACCATATTATCTCCATGAACTCTATTTGACGCCCCGAGACCCATAATCATGACCACTTTTGGATTGCCTGGGTTACCAATTTCGCGGTAGGCTATTTCGACATTGTTAACCAATGCTGTTTTTAACGGATGTTCAACAATATAGTCAGATGAAAAATCAGCATGGGCAAAAGATGCAGTTATGACCAGTATTAGAGAAATGAGAGTCTTGAGCATTAATTTTCTTTTGTTCGCCATTGGCGATACCTCGATTTTTTCGACGTACTTTCTATCCCTAGTGTAAGAACCATAGTAGGCCTAAACTAATAAATCTATATCTACTTACATTCAATTGCAGACTCTGTAGTCATAAACCCGTAAAGCACTGACAAGCGACCTTAATCAATTTATCAACTTTTATCTAGCCAAACTTGAGACAGAGTATTTTCGTAGTATCTGAATCGAAAAAATCAGCATTGCCGTATACTTTGCAACTCCAAGTCATCAGATATAAATCTAAACTCAGGCTGAAAATATTTCATGCAACTTAGTTGGTTCGACAATGATGCTACACAATTATCTGAGGGCTTCCCTGAAAAGATGGTGCTGCTTGATTGTGAAACAACAGGAGGTAATGCAACTCGCAACCGTATCATCGAAATCGGGCTACTTGTCATTGAAGAGGGTAAGCTGATTAAACGTTGGCAAAGCTTTATCGATCCTCAAACAGCGCTACCCCCTTTTATTCAAAAAATTACCGGCATTAATCCTGGAATGTTAATTGGCGCTCCGATTTTTAGTGATATTGCGGAGGAGCTTCTCCAGTATCTCGATGGTCGTACGCTAGTTGCCCATAATGCGAGGTTTGACTATGGGTTCATCAAAAATGAATTTGCCAGAATGGATGTTAAGTTTTCAACTAAGCCTTTGTGCTCAGTCAAGTTTAGCCGTGCCCTATTTCCACAGTTTAATCGTCATGGGCTATCTCACATTATTAAACGTTTTGACTTAACCATCGAAAATCGTCATCGCGCCATGGATGATGCCGAAATGATTTATCAGTTCTTTTTAAAATCTTCTGCATTATTTTCTAGTGAAGAAATAGCTGCGACCTGCAAGCAGCAACTAAAAAGATCCTCATTACCGATGAATCTACCCAGTAGTGAAATTGATAAATTACCACCCTCTGCTGGCGTTTATTATTTCTATGACCTGAAAGGTGTTCTTCTATATGTGGGCAAAAGTGTTCATATTCGCAATCGAGTAATGAGCCACTTCACTCAAGACCATAAGAATGCCAAAGATTTACAAATGAGCGCGAAAATTGCTCATGTTGATTTCCATAAAACACCCTCTGATTTTGGTGCGCAGATACTAGAGAGCAACCAAATCAAAGCACTAAACCCGCTCTACAACCGTCGACTTCGCCGGGTGAAAAAGATGCACCAATTTCATAGCTATGAAGACAGTCTGGGGTATAAACGATTAACGGTTGAAGCTGTTGATATCGACAGTGAAATCGATGAGACAAATGTTGGTCTGTTTCGCTCTCCTCGTCAGGCCATTAAGAAACTCGAATCCCTTGCGGACCAATTCTCGCTATGTCACAAATTACTCGGGCTAGAAGCCGCTCCAACCAGCAATAACAAACCGTGTTTTCGCGCTCAGCTCAATAAATGCTTAGGAGCTTGTCATGGCGATGAAGCACCGGAGCTCTATAATCAGCGGATTAACAGAGCACTAGAGGGCTACCAACTTCAGGTTTGGCCCTACATCGGACCCATTCTTATCGAAGAAAGAAACTCTGAGGACCCAGAGCAGTCGGCGCTCCATTTGATTGACAACTGGCGCTACATGGCGCAATTAAACTCGCCAGATGAATTATTTGATCTTGGGCTTCAAACAACAAATACACCTTCATCAACCGAAGTTTTAGACCAATCGGCGCGGACTGACGATTCACTGGCAACGATAAATTTTGACCTTGATATTTATTTTATTCTGGTCCGCTTTTTGTTTGATGACAAACGAATGAAGATGAACAACATTAGAATATGGCCTCTAACAGTAGTACCCTCCGACCCGTTTTAGCTTAACAGCCGTTCCAGGGGGCCTAGTACTTTAGGGAAATTATCGTCTATATCTTCCCTCCTTTAATCAGCTTTTTTTCCGCAGCTATGGTTTGCTTGGTCGCCTGAAAGACCGTTAGTTGTGGATCGGCAACCCCAGCACGTCCGATAGAATCAATCTGGCCATAAAACCAATACTGCATTGTAAAGCCAGCTACGACTTTGAGGATATTAAGATTACCCAGCCAGGCTAACCAGCTTGGAAATAACGATAGAGAATTCTCATAACGCGGTAATTCATCAAGACCATTGAGTAGTTGATTGGGTGCATCGGTCATAACACACATAGGCCTTCCCAAACCAATCACATCAGCACTGCCACTTTCGATCGCCTGTTCCATAGCTGCACGCTGCCTAAAACCCCCAGTGACCATCAATGGTACAGAAACCTTTTCACGCATGGCAACCGCAAAATCAACAAAATAGGCCTCTCTCATCAACGTCGATTGCGCCACCTTCTGTTTCTCTTCTTCTTCCATGCCAGCCAACCCTAACAATTTTGGTTGCTCGTAGGTGCCCCCAGAAATTTCGATTAGATCAATACTTGCCTCTTGCAACCACTGCGCAACTTGCAGACTCTCTTCAAAGGCAAAACCGCCTTTCTGAAAATCTGCACTGTTAAGTTTTACCGCAACGGGAAAATCAGTCCCCACCGCGGCTCTTACCGATGCTACTACTTCTAATAGAGCGCGGGCACGATTAGTTAAAACACCGCCGTATGCATCAATACGTTGGTTACTTCGAGGACTTAAAAATTGCGAGAGCAGATAACCGTGGGCGGCATGAATTTGTACACCCGTAAAACCAGCCTCTTTTACTGCTGCTGCACAGATTCCAAACCGTTGCACAATGTCATGAATTTCCTCTATCGTCATAGCCTCTGGATGACCAAACTGACCTCCTGGCAATCCCAACTTTATGGCAGAAGGTGCTTTAGGATTTTTATTGACCAGCTTTTGCGTCTGACGACCAGCATGACTGATCTGTGCCCAAAATTGGTTGCCGTTACGAGTTGCGGCGGTTGCCCAGCGTGCCAAGGCATCATGCATCTCTGCGCTGGGCGGTCTATCAATAACGACATTACCCGGACGTTCAAGATGGTCCTTGTCGATAATAATATTTCCCGACAACAACATACCGGCACCTCCGTCACTCCACAAACCATAGAGTCGCGCAAGCTCAGACGTTGGTATTCCCTCAGCCGTTGCTAAACCCTCGGTCATTGCGGCTTTCGCAAAGCGATTCGGTAAATTTGTGCCGCACGGTAATTTTACCTTTTGAGAAAACAATGTAGTCATAGCCAGCCTTGGAAAATAGTTTTTGCAGACAAAATAAATGCGCGCCTCGCTAAAGTGTATGAAAAACGTACGTAAAGGTATAGTTTTTATACCCTTTATTGTTATCCTTCTCGCCCTTCAACATTCATACATAATCCAAGGTAAAAAATGGACTTCGAATATTATCAAACAAAAGTAAAACAAGTTTCTACATTTCCCATTGACAGTACATGGGGCCAAGGGAGAAGCGCTTTTGGTGGTCTTACCGCCGCCCTTGTTTTAACCCATATCGAGGAACAAACGGGGCTTACTGACCGCGATCTTAGAACCATTAATATTCATTTTTGCGGCGCAGTCATTCTGAATGAACCCTGTGAATTTACGCATCGCGTATTATCTGAGGGGAAATCTGTATTTCAGGTTGAAGGTCAGTTACTGCAAGATGGTCAGGTGAAAACTCAGATAGTAGCCTGCTTTGGTGCGCAACGGCAGTCATCAGTGCAGGTCGCCTACAAACCCGCGTTCGCCGGAAAAAGTGTATCTGAGTCGATTAAATTTCCAATTATTAAAGGTGTTACGCCTGAGTTTGTTCAGTATTTTGATTTACGTGTTACCGACGGTAGCTTGCCCGGAAGTGGAACCAAGCAATCAAGATTGGCTGGCTGGATGCGCTTTAGAGATCCGACAAAACCACTTGATGACAGCGCTATGTTATGCCTGATTGACGTATGGCCTCCGGCAGTAATGCCGATGCTACATAAGCCCGCACCAGCTAGTTCAATCACTTGGAATCTTGAATTTATTCAGCCACGTGAGCCATTGCAAACCGATGACTACCTGTTTTACGAGTGTGATGTGATTCAAGCTGATTTTGGGTATGCTCATACTGAAGCAAAAATATTCCACCCCAACGGTCAGCTATTGGCCTTAAGTCGTCAGTTGGTTGGTGTCTATGACAAACGCGGTTAAAGCGTCAATAAGAATATAAAACTTATTCTCTTTTTAGTACCTAGACCTAGTTGGCATCAATGATGGAAGATCGCCGTTTGGTTAAGGTCGCCCAAGCTCAGTATATTCTGCAGCAATGTAATAACCATCTCCTCCCATCTTGCCAACCGAGTCTATTTGCGCCTGATTGATGATGCCATCACTGTATAAATCATCGCGCACATAGACTGAGGTTACATCCAATAATACAACCGTACCGCTACCCGCACCGTCGCCAATCGGTAGGATTTCTCTTAACGTACATTCATAGCGAACCGGAGAATGGGTAACAGATAATGGTGTCACCCGATAACTACTACAGCATTCAACATCTGCATACTCAAATTCACTTTGACTAGAGGGGAGCGTTGCACTCGTTGAGTTCATCGTGTTCATAAGATCGCTGCTAACAATATTAACTACGCATTCGCCCGTTTCTATAAGGTTTTTGAGCGTGTCTTTGTCTATGTCCGTTCTTGGCATAATCTGCGTATAAAGCAGTACAGGCGGACTACAACTGGCAACGGTGAAAAAAGAATACGGAGCAAGATTATCAACTCCATCGCTTGATCGAGTGCTAATCCAAGCAATGGGTCTGGGTGTTACACCGCCGTTAAGTAAGCGATATTTTGCTTGGTTGCCTAGCCCTGAAATATCAAAGTTCATGCTTTACTCGCTTCAGTAAATTGCCGTTAAAGTTATGCGACCAAGTATAGGTTGAGTAAGCGATTTAACAAAGCTTCCATCAACCAGAACGTAACGACTATTTACTGTATTTGAATCTACTCGCCCTTAATGAAAACAGCCGCTGTGCTCTACCCAAACTGACTAAAGATTTATTACTTTACCTATGGCAATATAGTACCTGAAGAGAAACACGACTTACCCAGCTTTAGAGGTAAGCGTAATAATAACAAAGACCTAGGTCTAGAGATGGGTAAAGCCTTCATTTGTAATCGTCAAGACGGCGTTAGCATTAGTGCTAGTGCACTGCTATTGGTTGGGCTTTTTTTGATGTCTAATGTCTCTTCGGCCGACAATGCTTTTCAATTGAGTAATACCTGCCCACCCAGTTTTGGTCTCAGTGAGGACAATCGCTGCTCACTGCGGCATATGTATCAACTTTACGACTCTCTACAAGACAGTGGCATTGGCGGTTTAAAAACCGCATTACCGGAAGCGCGTGATGGCTTCACACCGCAGCAAATTGATCTGGGCAGACTACTGTTTTTTGATCCTATTTTGTCGGCTGACAATAGCCTGTCATGCGCGACTTGCCATAACCCTGCACAGGGTTTTGGAGATGGTATGGGTAGGAGTGTCGGAATTAAGGGTCATGTGCAAATGCGTTCTGCACCAACCTTGTGGAACAGTACATTTTTAACGTCATTTTTTTGGGATGCTCGCGCGCAAACTTTAGAGGAGCAAGCTCTAGATCCTCTTTTCAGCGCCAATGAAATGGGCAATACTCCCGAGCAGTTAATGGCGAGTCTAAAAAGTGCTACCGCCTATAAAGGATTATTCAAACAAGCGTTTCCTGACGCAGTCACAGCTATGTCAGTGGATCATGTCATTACTGTATTGACCGCTTTTCAAAGCTCTCTGGTGTCTCTCAATAGCCGCTATGATCAGTATGCACATGGCTATCATCAGGCATTAAGTGAGAACGAGATTGCCGGCTTAAATGTATTTAGATCTTTCGTTGCACGTTGTTCACAATGTCACACACCTCCGTTGTTTACTAATCAACAGATTGCTGTAATTGGAACCCCAGAGCCGGAAGGATTGCCCCGAGATGTTGGCGCGCAACAAACCTTCAACTCAGCTGTATTGCGCGGTGGTTTTAAGGTTCCTACCTTACGAAATATTGCTCAAACAGCGCCTTATATGCACTCTGGACGATTTCAAACATTGCGTGAGGCGGCAGAGTTTTATACCGGCGGCCGTGGCCATGCGGTACCTGAAGACGAGGAACTGCTGTTGCATTGGCATATATCAGAACCAAACTTGACCAGTGATGAGATAGACCGACTGGTAGATTTTATGAAAACCCTAAGTGATGAAAGCCTCATTCCCACAACACCTGTGCAGCTGCCCTCTGGCCTGCCGTTTAAACACATGGAGAATATGCATGAAAAATCTTAATAATCTGGCCATTGGTCTTGCGATTATTACCTTTGCCGCTGGCTGGTATTTGGGTGGCAGTAACGATGCACTCACCATTACTAGTAGCTCAGGTGGCAAAAGCTACAGCGGTGGCTATGAGGCCGAGCAGTCAACGGCAGCTAAGGGCAGCGGTGCGGTTAAGCTGCGTACCACAGAAGGTACCATTCATGTTATTAACCCCGGAGACTCTATTCAGGCAGCGGTTGAATTAGCCGTGCCAGGAGATACCATTCAGGTAATGCCCGGGACATATTCAGAGACCGTTTATATCGACAAAGATGATATTCACTTACGAGGCGTTATTGTTGAGGGTGAGCGAGCAACCCTAGATGGATTAAAGACACTAAACGATGCGATTCTGTTTTCTGGTAATAATATTATTATCGAGAACTTCAAGATAATCGATTACAAAGGCAACGGCATTATGAGCCAGGCCGGTAACAATTTTGAGATTCGCAATAACCTAATTATTGATACGGGCATCTATGGCATTTTCCCTCAGCTGGGCAAAAATGGTCTGATTGAACACAACGTTGTATCAGGCATAGCCGATGCGGCTATTTATGTGGGCATGAGCGATAACATTCATGTGGCCTACAACGAGGTATTTGATAGCGTGGCCGGCATTGAAATAGAAAACAGTCGTCATGCCATTGTTGAGCACAACCATACTCATCACAATACCGGCGGCATTTTGGCGTTTATCACCCCCGGACTACCTGTCAAAGATACCTATGATGTCATTATTCGAAATAATTTTATTATGGATAACAACACCCCCAACTTTGGCGCACCAGGCTCCACCGTTGCTGGTATACCGGCCGGTACGGGCATTTTAATTATGGCTGCCGATGATGTGGTGGTTGAAGGCAACATCATTAGTAACCATAAAACTGCAGGTATTTTAATCACTGACCATGGCAATGCAGATGATCTAACGTTAGATCCTGAGTCTGACCCCAATGCAGATGGTGCAATGATTTTAGATAACGTCATGCTTAATAATGGCTATGACACTATTGATGCAGTGCGGGCCTTCGCATTAACGGAATTGCATACCGGTGATATTGATATCTTTCAGATAGGGCCAACCGAAGGTAGCTGTATTAATAACCGCCACCGTTACAAAACTGTTGGCGTTAGTGACTTTACCGATTGCGACTTCACCAATACCGATGATATTGAGAACTATCTATTGGCCGGTGGTGCAGAGCCACGGGTGATACATCCTTCAGAGCGCGGTGAGATTGCCTATCTAGGCGTTTGTACCGGTTGCCATGCTTATGCTGGCAGACTGATTGGTCCGTCTGTCATGGAAATACAAGCGTTGTACGCTGACCGTCCCGAGGCGCTAGTAAACTATATTAATGCGCCAATACCCATGCGTGAAAATTATCCTGAGATGCCCGCACAAAATTATCTGGATGCTGAGACCCAGTTGGCCGTGGCCAACTACATTTTAAAGGTGGGTAACTAATTAACCATTAGCTAGGCGCTAAAAACTCACACAGTTTTTGAATGGGGTGGGTTGATGAAAACAATTCGTCACCCAAGGACAAAATATTAGGATTCTCCGCCGAGTAATTTGGCCACACCGGTAAGTCCAACTGATTAGGATTACCTGTGGCAGCGAAGTTAACCCAGTACGTTTGCATAATGTTAGTGAGCCTATGATCGGACTCGACAGTAGGCAGCCAATCATCATGGGTATCAAATATATAGGGTAGTTCAGCACCATGATAAGCCCCCATAGTAGCGGCTAACTCGCCTTCACGTTGACGAGTAAAATGGTATACCCATGCATTATAATTCAGTTTTGAAGCTTCTTTGGCCAGCACTAGGGAGGGGCAGACATAGTATTTAGCAGTGCGTAGCAAATCTGACTTGCGGCGATCATCACTTTGGCCATCTAACAAAGCGTTTAAGCTATCAGCCTCTGAGGGTGTCACCTCGGCTTTTAACCAACCCTCAATGTCAGGGTTATCATCGGTATACATTAACCACTCATCATCATTAGAGCCTACTAATAAGTCCACTCCATGCATTTTACCTACGTTTACGGTGTTCATAATGGGTTCCATAACACTCATTCCATCAACCACAGGATCAAAATAATGATTTTGATAGACCTCGTTTGCCGCTGACAGAATAGTATCCGCCGACAGCTGTCTCATTGCGGCTATAGGCTTGCTTACCCCATCGTCTAGAGTGAACTCTGCAAAGGCTTCGCCTAATTTCAAATGCGCTTTCCTTATCCCTCGATTGGTTAATGACGAACCACCACTTTGATGAATTGCCTGAGAGAACAGACCCTTTCCTGACGGCATGGTTATCAGATGGTCAATATTATTGGCGCCTGCGGACTCTCCCATGACGGTGATTTTTTCCGCATCGCCTCCGAGAGCAATAATATTATCATTGACCCACTGCAACGCTGCGACTTGATCCAGCAACCCAAAATTAGAGTGCTCAAGTGAGGGATGGGAGAAAAACCCAAACACGCCCAACCGATAGGCAATAGATATAACAATGACGCCCTTGGATGCCAAGTTGTGGCCGATGTAGTTAGGCTCATAAGACCAACCACCTTTATTGCTGCCACCATGTATATAAACAATGACGGGCAGCAGTTCGGCACTTTGCGTCTCAGTGGTAGGTCGCCAAATATTCAAATAAAGACAGTCTTCACTGACCTCGGGGTGCTTTATTAGCTCAGGATCTCCACCAAAACCAGCTGCAACATTTTTGTACCATTTAGCAATATGATCCCCTTGCATGCAAGCTGCTGGAAACTCATTTTTTTGAGGTACCGCACTGGGTTTTGCTAAAGGCTGAGGCGGAGCCCACCTCAAATCGCCAATAGGAGGTTGCGCAAAAGGAACCCCTAAAAATGATTCTGTCCTACCTCCTTCCGCGAGCTTACCAACAATAACCGATGTATCATTTAAAGTCAGTCTGGGGCTATTGTCAGCGCCGCCGTTTACTGTATCAGTGCAAGCGCCCACTATTGATAAAAGGCATACCATGCCTAATTTAATAATTTTTTTGTTGAAGAAATGCATCACTAGCTACTCCGTAGAAACAATAACACAACCACCAAACCCGCCCTGTTCGACGAGTTTGTGCCCCTTAGCAATTTGATCTAAGGGTACTTTATGCGCGATTCGATGCTGTAATTTTCCTGCTTGTAAAGCCTCGATAATGGCCTCAATCGCTTGAACTTTTGCTGGTTCTGGCATTGCATATACAAGTATCATTCGCAGCGTTAAGTCCATAAACATCATGTCTATAAAAGGCAAGGATGGTTGCTTGACTTGAGTCGATGAGTAAGTGGCAATAACACCACTAGTGGCAATACATCGCAGTATTTGAGGTAAGTTAGCGCCAAACTCTACGTCAATCACACGATCTACTTTTTTACCCTGACTAGCTATTAAAACCTGTTTTCCCCAATCATCCTCCCGGTGATTAACCACAGCTTTAGCTCCTAAGGCCAAGCAAGTCTCCTGATCTGTAGCATTACTCGCTGTAGCAATAACCTCAGCACCGGCCATAATAGCCCACTGGATAGCGTAGTAACCTACCCTGCCAGAACCCCCAGTAACCAATATGGTTTGACCACTAACGTCGCCATCAGCATGCACGCAACGATGGGCCGTCATTGCCGGAATACCCAAACAAGCGCCGATTAAAAAATCTGTATTGTCAGGTAGCCTTACAGCCCTGTTTGACGCGACTGCAACATACTCAGCTGCAGTGCCAAGTCTTCGACCATACTGTGCTTGATACACCCATACGCGCTCACCTAATCGATCTTCAGACACGCCTAAGCCTACTGACTCAATAATACCTGCCCCATCACTATGAGGAATGACCAATCCTTCGTCGAGCAAATTGGGAGATGCCCCTGCACGTTTTTTTACATCAGAGGGATTGACCCCACTAGCGGCTAACTTAACCAGCACCTGTCCAGGTTCAGTTAAAGGTTTAGGCTGTTCGCCTACCTGCATAACCTGTTCTGCGCCCCCGAATTCTTCAAACCATGCAGCTTTCATACACTATTCTCATTTTCTTTAAGGTACATTTATATTTTTAACCACTAACTAGACAAAGTTTCAGTATGGCCATCAATAGGTATCGCTTGTCCGGTAATATGCTGGGCACCTTCGGAGCACAAAAAATCAACTGTTTGGGCAATATTTTCGGCCTCAACAAACACTCCGAGAGAATTTTGCTGCAGATATAGCTCACGTACTGACTCTGGTGAAATATCTCTAGTTTGCGCATCAATCTCAATTACCTTATCTATGCGCGGGCCGCTGACACTTCCCGGGCAAATGGCGTTAACACGCACGCCAAAGGCGCCAAGCTCCATAGCCCAAGTCTTAGTTAGACCAATAATTGCCCATTTAGCCGCCGCATACGGCGATCTCAACGGGCATCCAAACAAACCAGCGTTGGACGACATGTTAATCATGTTTCCCCGAGACTTTTTTAGTAATGGAACGGCTTTTCGAGTGACATAAAAAATACTGTTGAGGTCAGTGGTTATAGTTTCATTCCACTGTTCTGGCAAAATATCCTCAACTGCAGCCGTAGGCCCAGCAATACCCACGTTGTTGACTAAGATATCTAGACGGCCGAAATGTCTAATCAGGTCTCCAAAAACTAAATCTACATCACTAATTTTGGTAAGGTCAGCGCAGGTAGTACTAATCGTTGGAATATTAATATTGAGCGCGTCAATGGCTGTTTGATCAATATCACAAACATGCACACGGTAATTTTGCGCGGCAAAATGCGCGGCGATTGCTAGCCCGATGCCTGATGCTCCGGCTGTAATTAATACCACTCTTGACGTGTTACTCATAACCTAAAGTGCCTGTTACTATTTTTATTCATTCTAAGTATAAATAGGTGTTAACCTCAACCGCTTAAATCGATGTCCGCGCTCATGACTCACCATAACACGCAATATCAGTTGAGCTACGCATTCATCATTCATCAAAATACGTTATTTTAAGCCAAGGAATAGTCATGCCCAGAGAAATTCTAGATCCCAAAAACATACATGCAAGTATTCAAAACATAGTATCTGACCAGCATGCCGATATTATTACTGAGGTCAAAGAGGCCGTGGCAAACAACGCGATTGTTATAGTGGGTATGGCACAAAATCCGGCACCAAAACGAGCACGCAAAGTGCTCGACGAACTCAACATTGACTACCACTATTTGGAATACGGTAGCTACTTCAAAGAATGGCGACGACGCAACGCACTGAAAATGTGGACCGGCTGGTCCACGTTCCCAATAATCTTCGTCAAAGGGACGTTGATTGGTGGTTCTAGTGATATGCGCGCGCTAATAGATGCAGGGGAACTGGAAGGCTTACTCACCAGCGACTAAGTGTGGTTAATCGGTTGATTCAGAATCATATTTCGTTAATTTATTGATTCTGATCACCGCTTGAATTTCATGCACATAGGCCTCCCGCAGCTCTGAATAATCAATGAGTCCCTCTGCTAGCTTATGGCCCGTAACGACTTTTCCAGCGTTACGTAGCACTGCCCTCTGCTCACGCAGATCTGAATAAGCGCGGTGAGTGTTGATATTGCGTAGATAAGATTTAATGGCGTCACTCACCGAATCAAATTTAGCGACTTCATGCTTGCTGCCAGCATTGCGACGCAATGGTACTAACCCACAACCCTTCTCATAACACCACTGTCCAAATAGATTGTTCGCCTGGACAGCAAACCGAGATGTCCCCCATGCAGACTCCATGGCCGCTTGCGCTAGCGCCAAGGATGCTGGAACCTGATCGACGCGACTTATTAACTGCTTTACCTCAGCAGGCGTTATTTCTGATACCGTTAGCCGATACTCTTTTGCTAAATCGGTCAGAAAATTCCGCTGTGATCGGCTGTATTCGTCCACCCCCAAGAGCTTGAGTTCAAGGAGTTTATCCCGCTTCCTTTGTATCAGCGTATTTTGCGCCTCAACCAATGGCAAAATATAACCAAAGAATGCGCTCTTTTTCTGCTTAACATCTTTATAAACACTAAAGTCAGGCAGTGGCTCTGAACTAGCGCCCATTATCGCGGTACCGAATACTGCCAACGTCATAATTAGCGTGATAATAATGACTGCTCGGTTAATATCTAGTTTCATCTTTTAGGAGTCCGCCAATTCTTTATTGCGCTGTTCCGCCTCTGCCCAATCTTTGGGCAATACTCTCGCGACCACCATGAAACTGATTATTGAAGGAATAAACATACATATCGTCACGGTGACGGCATAACGCATAGCCATCAGGTCTGTATGACTTTCTCTGTAGACGTCAATCAACCACCCTGTAAATGTCGGGCCGCCGCCCAAAGCGATCATGTTTAGAATGAAAAAGAACAGCGCCGTGGACATCGCTCGCATATTGATAGGCGCTAAGGTTTGTGCAATCGCGAAACTAGGACCTAAATAGATACCCAAAAACAACAGAAAGATTGTTGAGAACGCTAGATGAGCCCAAACCGACGTGACCCAAAACGCAGCTATACCAATAGGTAGGCAAATCCCAATGGCAATGGCCGGCAGCCAACCGTAAGCACGGATATCTTTAGCGCCCCATTTGTCGGCTAATTTTGCGCCAAAATATGCGCCACCCGCATAGGTCGTACCATTAATAATACCTAGAATAATCACTAAGGTTTGAAAGTCGAACGTTGGATCCAAAATGACCAAATACTTAGTTTGAAAGGCGGACTTGGCGTAGGAGACAAAGGACCCAAAAGCAATACCAAAGCACATGGCCCACCAGGCCGGAATCTTCAGTAATGTTTTTAATGATTCCTTAAACGGAGGCTGCACAATATCGGTTCGACTGTTAAATTCCATTGCACCGCGCACTGGCTCACGCAAAACTAATTTCACAATAATGGCTAAAACGACACCCGTGACACCTAAAAAGATAAAGATACGCCGCCAATCCACATCTTGCCCAGAGGAGCCCATGAGTGATGCTGTAATGAAATAGGCCGCCATAATACCCAAAGGGATTCCCATTGAATAAACGCCTAATGCCCCTGCTCGCTCTTCTTTTGGGTACATGTCAGAAATAATCGAATGCGAAGGTGGACTACCGCCCGCCTCACCAATACCAACACCCATGCGAGCGAAGCCCATCTGCACAAAGTTGCCCGCTAAGCCTGTAAGAGCGGTAAACCCGCTCCAGGTTGCCAGCGCAATCGAGAGAATATTAACGCGACTATAACGATCAGCCAACCAAGCAATGGGAATGGCGACAATGGTGTAGAACATTGCGAAAGCCAAACCGATCAATAAGCCTAACTGAGTATTACTAAGACCAAGATCCTCTTGAATAAACGGCGCTAAAATGCCGACAATTTGTCGGTCAATAAAGTTAAAGCCATAGACGACTGTTAGCAGTACTAGGACAAAACTACGGTAACTTTTGCTCGGTGCTTTTTGATCAGTCATTTTAGTTACTGTTTCCCTATTATTATTTTTTTATTCCATGAGCCAAAAGCGTAAACGCGTACTCCTCGGCATAGTCTTTTAAGCGGCCATATCTTCCACTGTTTGCAAAATGACCCGCACCCATATTAATGCGCATCACTAAAAGATTATTATCGGTTTTTGTACTGCGCATCTTTGCCGTCCACTTAGCAGGTTCCCAGTAGGTTACCCGAGGATCATTCAAGCCGCCAGATACAAACATCGGTGGATAGTCTCGCTCTACAATATTATCGTAAGGAGAATAGCTTTTAAGTAGATCAAAAGCATCTACGCTTTCTATCGGATTACCCCACTCTTCCCATTCTGGGGGAGTAAGGGGCAAGCTCTCATCAAGCATGGTATTTAAAACATCTACAAAAGGAACACCCAAGTTGACCGATCGCCACAGGTCAGGCGCCTGAATCACCGCAGCACCCATTAATTCTCCGCCCGCACTGCGGCCTGAAATAGAGATATTACCCGCACTGGTGTATTTTTCTGCAGCAAGAAATTTAGCCACATCTACAAAGTCATTAAAAGTATTGGCACGCTTTTCTAATTTTCCATCCAAGTACCACTGATAGCCCAACATAGCACCGCCTCTAACGTGCGCAATGGCATAGACAAAGCCTCTGTCTAGCAAACTCAAACGCATCAAGGAAAATGTCGGCGATACAGTGATACCGTAAGCGCCATAGCCGTAAAGCAACATTGGCGCGTTACCATCACGTTTAAACCCTTTTTTGTAGACTAAGGATACAGGCACAAAGATACCATCGCGTACTGGAGCCATGATACGTTCAGTGACATAACCGCTTTTATCATAACCACTTGGGATCTTCTGTACTTTACGTTCAACTAACACCTTGGTCTTAAGGTCGTAATCAAAGATTGTCGAAGGCGTCACCATAGATTGATAACCCAAACGCACAAAAGGCTGGTCAAATTGCGCATTCTGGCCAATGTACAATGTTGCTATGGACTCAGGAAAATCAACTGTATGTTGATGTCCGTCGTAGGATCTAACATTTATGCTATCTACCCCACGATTGCGTTCCTTGATGACAATGAAGTTTTCAAAGGTTTGCAAGTCCATCAAGTAAATATCATCTGAACCCAACTCTAATGTCTGCCAGTTTTTGTACTCTGGCTTATTGTCAGCCACTTTGACAAACCGGAAATTTTTATGAGTGTCATTGACTAAAATATAAAAATGGTTGTGTGCATGGTCCACTGTCAGCGTAAAACCAGCCGAGCGATCAATCAATTTTAACGGTTGAGCATAAATATCTCCGGAGGGAATTACGTACGTTTCCTGAGTTTCACCCTGAGAACTAACAAGTAGCAGATATTGATCATCACTGGTCAAACCAAAGCCCAAGAAAAAACCATCATCTTTCTCATGATAAATAGTTCTGTCCTCTGACTGAGGCTGACCTAAACGATGGACATTAATATTTTTTGCATGCCACCGGTCATCTTCTAGTCGTGCATAAATGATTGCCGTCCCATCTGCACTAAACTCTAAACTACCTTCTACATCTTGAAGCTGATCCTCTAAGTATTCACCCGTTTTGAGATCAATAATTCTCAATTGATAGCGCTCATCACCCTCGGTATCAAAGGTGTAAGCAAGGAGATTATTGTTAGGACTGACGCGCCAATCACCCATTACAAAATAATCATGGCCGTTTGCCAAAGCAGCGACATCGAGGATAACTTGCTCTTTGTTATTGCCTAAAGATTGTCGACTATAGGTCCGATACTCTTCACCAGGTTGATAGTACCATTGGTATTGATAACCATTTTTAATGAAAGAAACAGACGCCTCACTTTCATCCGTACGACCTTTGAACTCATCAAAAAGAGTGTCTACCAATGCTCTGTTAGGCTCAAGAAATGACTTGTGGTAGCTGTTCTCTTCGGTGAGATAATCAATAACCTGTTGATCATCAACCTTAGGGTATCCTTGATCTTTTAACCAAAAGTAATCGTCTGACAGCTCTCGGCCATGATAGGTAGAAGAATGGGCTTGCTTAGCCGCTACAGGTTCTGGCTGCTCCAGTTGTGTCAGGCGAGGGAAATCGGTTATCACTGCATCATCCATTAAGGTCTTAGGGTTTTCATCACAAGCGAATAAAACAGCCAATGACGCTAGCGCTAGAAAAAACCACTTAACCATTGTTACTCCATTTTTTTTAAGCATAAATTTTTCTTATCTAGAGCCATTAAGACATACACAAAAATACAACGGAACGATATCAAAAGAAATCAATCAACATGCTGTCAGCAGCAGCTATTCCCATGATACCCATTTTCATTTTTAGATAATAAGCAGAACATCAATACCCAGCAAGACACACATTCCCCGCATAATCATTTTCGTGCGTTTGTCTAAATCAGCATAAGCATCAGATAACCTATCCAACTCATCTTTAGCAATTTCTCCGCCTTGCTTAATCTGAGCTGCGCTATTTATGAACAACGCAGATGCTGACGCACCGGCTGTCGCAAAAGTGAGATTTTTAATGAATTTTCTTCTACCGACTAATTTTTGACCTGCTTGCATGTTTCTCTCCATCCTATTTGGTCCAAAATATCCTTGAACTGAGGTTACCGTAAAAACTACGGTTGCACCATCACCGTAGTGTCAAAGTTTACTGGGCTATTGCACCTCTATTTCGATGACGTCTGACATGACTGGAGGAGAGTGAGGAATGTGTACTTGGTTGCCAACAATTAATTGCAGTCTATGCTTTCCCATCGGTAACTTAACCCTCGTGCTAGTTTGTCCTTTACCAAAGTGTCTAACTTGGTCTGTAGCCGGTAAGGGATTGGTCAGATCGGGTAATTTTTCGACATTAATCAATAAATGGTGATGACCAGAATTAGGTTCAGCAATACCTGCCGGTGAGACTTGCATGCCAGTGAGGCCAAATATAATCTCTATGCCCTCTGCATCTTGACCGTCAAATACCTGACCATCAGCAGGTTGGACAAAATAGACCCTAGCTTCGTCAGAAGATGACGAATTTGGCATTTGAGCCTGTGTGAGGCCAGCTAGCGCTAGCCCTAAAAAGAAAACTACAGCTTTTGACTGTCTGGTTGACGAATTAATCATTGCTACTAATACCACCTGATTTGATTGCTTTGGCAAAGGCTAACGCACTATGGACGTAAAAATCCAGTTTATCTAACGATAAAGTCCATAGTTTTACAATGAGTTCAAAATCCTGTGCTATACCTAAGACTCTAACAATTACCAAAAGGCTTTTTCGTTGACCTCTTTCACCCATTGGTACCAAATACAAGTCTTTGATGGCACCGAATTCCCGACCACAATCTCGTCACAAGCCTTGGCGCTTTTTGTAGGGCCACATACTTTTATTTCTGGGCAAAAAAACGCAGTCCGACTCTCTCAGAAGTCGATTGCAGAGGTTTTTTGTAAGGCGATGCAGAGAATTTTTGAAAAACGTCATAACAACAGCATTAAACTAATGGTGGCGAGTTTTTCTGCCGACCTTAATGAAAAACAACAACGGACTATGCTGCTTCATGACGCGATAATAAGAGAAAGATTAGAGACCGCAAACTTCTCACCAAACAAAAAGGTAAAACTAACTACCTGGCGAAATTTTAACTAACTGAAATCAGGTTATAATTAAGTATCTTGGGCAAGCAGACCAATCTAACCCTTGGTGACTCGTTAGCTATGCTGGGTAAAGTTATTCAGTTATTATCCTCCACGAGATTAATTACCCGAGGTTAAAAGATGATAATTCTGCACGGCTTTGCCATGTCAAACTACTTCAATATGGTCAAACACGCATTGATGCTAAAAGACTGTGATTTTTCAGAAAATAAGCTGTATCCACAAGTTTCAGAACTACTAGCCTTAACAGCAACCGGAAAGATACCGGCCATTACAACAGCGACCGGCCATCATCTTTCAGAAACATCGGTTATTCTTGATTATATTGAAGAGGTATGTCCCCAACCATCGCTATACCCAAAGACTGCCGAGGGTCGCGCACAAACTCGTCAGCTAATTAAAGTCATCGAATTATATCTCGAATTGCCGTCAAGACGGCTAATGAGCGATTTTTTCGCCCGCCGGAAACCAGAGGATGCATTGGCCGCTGAGGTTCTCAAGTCCTTTCAAAAAGGGTGCGATGTGATTAATCAATTAACCGATATACAGCCCTATTTGCTTGGTAGAGACCTTACTTTTGCTGATATCTTTATGCGCTATGCGTTAGCTATACCAAGCATGCTCAGTCCGCGATTGCTCGACTTTGATCCTGTCTCCGCCATATCGGGATTGGATGGGTGGCAAAAAATGATGGCCAATAGTGATATTGCTCGAAAAATAGATGCCGATCAATTAGAAAACCAACCGGAATTTATGGCCAAAATGAGTGGCTAAAGAGATTCGCTTAAAGATCAAAAAACGCTATATCTATAATAATTAAAATAATAAAGGGATGATCATGAAATTATTAGTATGTTTGGTAGCATTGATAATGGTGTTAACGCCATTGGCAACCGCAAAAGATTTACGCATTGCAAGAGCCGAAAGCGTTGGCATGTCCAGTGAGCGGCTAGCCCGAATAAAACCTTTACTGCAACGTTATGTTGACGAAGGAAAAATAGCCGGCATCCAAACCCTCATTGCTAGGAAAGGCAAGATTGTCCATTTTGAGCAGGTCGGCAAATTGGATCTGGATACTGGTTCAGATCTAAAGGACGATTCTCTATTTAGAATCTATTCAATGACCAAACCTATTACCACTACCGCAGCCATGATTCTCTATGAAGAGGGTAAATTACGGCTGGATGATCCTGTTGAGAAATACTTGCCTGCGTTTAAAAATCAAAAAGTTTTGATTGATGGTGCATTGGTTGATGTCACACATGCCATCACCATTCGTGAATTAATGAGCCATACGGCAGGTCTTACCTATGGAATCTTTGGGAACTCTCCTATTGATCAGCAGTATCGTGCAGCTATGTTTGGTGAGGATTATCAATTCGACTTTAGCAATACAACTATCAACGCTGACGCTAGCAAGATCAAAACACTAGATGATCTAGTCAACGCTATTGGCCCAATCCCACTGCAATATCAACCGGGCACGCAATGGGTATACAGCTTATCTGTTGATGTTTTAGGTGCCGTTATAGAGAAAATTTCTGGTCAAACCTTAGACATATTTATGCGCGAACGTCTATTCGAACCACTTAAAATGAACGATACCTTTTTTGAAGTACCACAAGACAAAATACACCGGTTTGGTACCCTTCAATTAAAGGATGCCGAGGGAAAATTAGTGGTAATCGATCGGCCTAAAACCAGTGGCTTTTCAAATAATGTGACATTTTTCTCTGGTGGAGGCGGCCTGGTGAGTAGTGCAATGGACTATCTCCGCTACTCGCAGATGATGCTCAATGGTGGTGAATTGAATGGCGTTAGAATACTTAGCCCTACCACTATTGATTTAATGACGCGGGATCAACTGAGTAAAGAAATGAGATTAAAGTACGACCCAAGACCGGGTATTATGGGGGATGTTAGTTTTGGACTAGGCTTTGGTATTGCCGTTCAATCACCCAGAATTCGTTCAGGCTCAAAAGGAACGTACCGCTGGGCGGGTATAGCAGGGACTGACTTTTGGATTGATCCTAAAGAAGATTTGACTGCCATGGTATTAGTTCAAATGATGGGCTACCCACCCGCGTTGCGCAACGAATTCAAAACCCTCGTGTACCAAGCCATCACAGAAATGAATTAAGTAGCATTGGGCTCTATAGTAAATTATAAAAGGGGCAGCGGTTTTACCCACTGCCCCTCCAATTACCTAATGACTGTGCCTAACTCTGGTTGAATCAAACGGCCTGTCACCGCTGATAATGGATGTAATTTAATGCTACCTGATTTGGCGCTCAAAGCAGATGTCGCTTCGGCAGGGCAACTCCCGGTTTCAATAAAGGTTAGTGCAGCAGCCAAGCGCCCTTCGCTGGCATCGCCCAACGCATGAGAAAGGTCATCCGCGACTTCACAGCCAGTTATCTCGGCGCCAGAAAGGTCAGCGCTAGCCACTGGCAGAAACCCATCACTATAATCACCAAAGCCTTTGGCATTTGACCCTTTGAACTGAATGGTGCTGTACGTGGTGCCACAATTATCGATTGCATACCAGCCATAGGGTTTACCACGTGTGGCTTCACCGATAAGAATGACCTCTACATCAACACCTCGCAAACCATTAATTAATGCTTCACTGGCTGACGCGGTTCCACCGCTAGCGAGAATAAACACTCGCGTAAGATCTAAACCTGGTAGCGGGGTTCCCGATGGAGTAGGGTCAGTTGGCGCATCAAATCCTGCTGCGGTTGATGAGAAACGCGACGGCTCAAGAATGTTGTTATTGATTGGATCTCTTACCGTATATTTATCATTAAAGGTTAGCGCGTCAAACACTTCCCCCTCAGAAGCACTACCCGCCACCATATAGCCTAGCTCAGCTGCAATAGTAAGATAGCCACCACCGTTATAGCGCATATCTAGCACTAACTCTTCAATATTGTCAGCTTTGAGCTGCGTAATGGCATCAATTAGCTGAGTCTCGGCGGGCTTGATATGCGAGTTAAACGTTAGGTATCCCACTTTTTTACCACCAACATCCAGTGTGGTAATGTTTTTCACTGGTACCGTGGTGGTCTCAGCACTGGTCATGGTGAATGTGCGGTCTTCAGTAGCGTTTAAATCTCTCACCACAAAGGTATGGCTCTCACCGACTGTCTCCGGAAATAGCGCGGCATTGAGAACAGCAGTATTATTGCTATCAACGATAGCTTCACCGTCCACAGAGATAATCTCCGCTCCTCTTGAAAGGTTGTTATTCGCCGCTGGGCCATTCGGCTCATTGTAGCCAACAATAATCTGTCGTGGCGGGCTACTTGCGATAAGAAAAAATCTCACCCCATAACCAGCAGACACACCAGAGTAGTATTGATTATATTCTTCAGTATTATCCATGTAGTGAAATTGGTCTTTTGCATTAAGCGATGGTGATAGACCATTGGTCCGCATTAAATCGAAGTATCCCTTGGTAGAACTAACTGTGCCTGGATCTATATCGTCTAGCTCAGAATACCAAAGATAAGTATCATTACTGTAAGAACGAATCCAGTTATTTTCATCAGTGATGGTGCCCTGAGTATCACTATAACCGCCAGTTATACGAGGATTCTCGCAGATATTGCGCATGCTGTTTGATCGCCAGTCATCATATTGCCCCGCAACCCAGCCAGACGCTGAGGGCACGTTTATAGACCCGCCCATTCCTGGATGTATGGTGCAAAAGTAATACAAAGTAGTCGCTGTCGAGGCTGTTACTTCAATAATAGTTTCACCTGAGGCGGACGTATCGACACCCTCAGTGAACTCAACGCCTCCTCCATGGGTTCCGTCAGCAGTCGTCGAAAATCGAAGCGGGTGGCCAGAGGGGTGAACAAACTTATAGGTTTTCCCAACCTCTAACGATAATGATTTCTTCTGCACGCCATCAATGACATAAACGTTTCCTGTGCCATTGTTGTTAGCCGCTATCTCTACATTTACCGTAACAGTAGGATCTGTCACATTGACGGTTCTTGTTTTCTCAGCTGCCTGATTACCGGCTGCATCCGTCACATTATAAGTCACGGTGTAACTGCCTATAGATGCCGTATCCACCGCCGTAGAGTCTATGACAACCGTTTCTCCGGTATCTGCAGATGCGCCAGCTTCTTGATATTCAGCGTTTAAATCAACGGCTTGAGGATTATCGCCTTGTATTGTTATGACCGGTGCAGTGCTGTCTACCGAAGGCTGATATGGATCAGCTGAAGAAGACCCTCCACCGCCGCCGCAACCTGCAATGACCATTGTGATGGCTAGCAATACTGTTTTTGCAAAGCCACTATTTTGAAATAATTGTGGTGCTTTAAAAGCCATGGTACTTCCTCAAATTAAAAGAGTTTAAAGTAAACGTGAACGCAAACTTACCTTCCTGTGAAGTCTAGCAGGAAAGTAAATTTAGCACACCTGCACTGAAGTACAATTCTCTTTTAAAATGGTGCATGCAATCTTGGAAAAATCCCTTTTCAACTACCGTTGGTTGGACGTACCCTGAGCAACAGCGCCAGCGCCTTGGCGACGCGGGTCGGAGACGCCAAGTGTGCTGTTATATTGGCCTCTTTGAATACTCTGAGTTGAGCCCAAAATTCTTGGTTTTGCCCCTAGTCGGTGTCCCATATTAGTTAATATTTGCAGAGTATCCTTTGATATACCCGACTCAAAAAACACCTGATCAGGTAGCCATTGGTGGTGTATTCTGGGGACAGAAGCCGCCTCTGCGATACCCATGTCAAATGACAAGACATTGAGAATAGTCTGCAGCACTATGGTGATAATTGTACTCCCGCCTGGACTACCCGTGGCGAGCATCGGTTTACCATCTTTATCAAATACTATAGTCGGAGTCATTGATGATAAGGGGCGTTTCCCGGGCTCAATGGAATTAGCGATACCTCCAATCAAACCATAACCGTTAGGAGTACCAGGTTTAGCCGAAAAATCATCCATCTCGTTGTTTAATAAGAACCCAGCTCCTGCCACGGAAATACCGCTCCCGTATGAAAAGTTTAGCGTGGTTGTGCTGCTGACTACATTACCCCACTGATCCCATGTAGAAAAATGGGTGGTCTCTACTGATTCTTTTGACGCGGCTTCACGTCTCTTTGAAAGGCTATCAATATCAATATCTAAACCGGGTTCGATTGCGGATGACACACTAGCTTTTGAGAGGTCGATGTCCGCACGTAAGGATGCGGCGTACTTCTTGTCAATAATCTGCCCTACCGGCACCGCGTAATAATCAGGATCCCCAAGATAGGCGCTTCTATCCGCATAGGCGCGTCGCATAACTTCGACTAACCGATGAATATAAGCGGCGCTATTATGGCCAAGCGCTTGTAAATCCCAACCTTCAAGCATATTTAACATTTGCACCAAATGAACACCACCAGATGATGGCGGCGGCATAGCACACACGGTGTTATCTCTATAGTCACCACACACTGGCTGGCGAGTAACGACTTTATAGTTTTTAAGATCTGCACGGCTAATAAGACCACCCGATCGTTGCATTTCCCTAACGATTAAATCAGCGGTTTTACCTTCGTAAAAGCCAGCGCGGCCGGCTGTTCTGATACGCGTTAATGAGGTCGCTAAATCACCTTGTTTTAAGGTTTCACCCGGCTGATACAGAGCCCCATCAGATTTATAAAAATAACCTTTAGATGCTTTATTTTTCCCTAGCCGCTCCGCTCTTGATGCCAACGATGAGGATAAATCAACAGTGACCCGAATCCCATTTTTGGCAATTTTAATGGCTGGATTTATTACTTTCGATAAGCTCAATGAACCATATTGCTCGTGAGCATGCAGCAACCCAGCAACAGTTCCAGGGACGCCTGATGATTTGATACTAAAACGGGCTAGCTGTTTGTCAACATCACCTTGAATATCTAAAAACATATCTCGATCTGCGGCTGCAGGTGCCATTTCACGATAATCCAGTGCGATGGTTTTATTTTCTTCGGCTAAGTGAATCATCATAAAGCCACCCCCAGCCAGATTTCCGGCACGTGGCAGTGTTACTGCCAATGCAAACCCCGTTGCCACTGCGGCATCAATAGCATTGCCTCCCTGGCTAAGAATATCAGCACCAATTTGGCTGGCAACAATCTCTTGGGAAACTACCATCCCTGACTGACTATAAACCGGATGGAATCGTGCAGTAGGATCAATGATGGCAGCTTCTTTTGACAACGCTATAGACTGAAGAGCAGTTAGTAACATAAATCCAGTGATTAACGGAATCAAAGCCTTCGACGGTGTTTTTATTATTTTTAGCATGAAGCTACTCCAATAGTATTTTCTAATTCGTTTGCGGCGGAATGATAAGGTAATTTTCGATAATAAACGACGAATTAAATCACTCTGAACACCTCACTGGGTCGTTGGCACTTCCTTCCCAATCAGGATCAGCTACGCCGACTAATTTATCATCCTGCCCCACAATTGCGTGAATACGACCGAAGGACGCACTTTTACTAATTTCGTTCACCTTAAATCCCGCATTTTGCCAATACAATATGTCTGACCCATCCCATCCCGGCCCATCCATCTCAGCATCAAAAGCACTCAGATTAATAACCCGCTCATTATCTTTATTGATGGTCGCAAGCGGATGAACGCGCGGAGCCGCAACAGCCTCTGACAAGCTTTTACCCTGATCAATGTACCTAGAGAGTGTTTGTACAATGGCCGACGGGATACGAATACCTCCAGCTGCACCTAGCGCCATAACCACTTTGTTTTGTTGGGTAACAATAACCGGGGCAATGGATGTTCGTGGCCTCTCACCTGGATTTTGTAAGCCTGTTCGGAGATAACCACCCATGGTTGCCGCGTAGGCGAAACCAAGTTCGGGAGTAGCTACCTTTGCTCCAAATATCGGACCTATAGTCTGCGTCATGGATACAGTCAGTCCGGTACAGTCAGCAGTGGCGAAGTGTGATGTATGTGCGCCGGGAACGCCTATCCAATCAGTGCCTGGTGGCAAAGACTTGTTGTTATCGCTGATCCGAGTTTTTTGACTTATTAGCGGTATAAATATTCGCTTACTTTGCTGTTCAGCCCATGTTGAATCAGTAAGCTCATCAAGGTTTTTTTCATAATAGTCACTACTCATCGACTCAATGCTAATCGCTAACGCCTGACTAACGGTTGTCGCCCATCGTGCGTCATCTAATGAGGTCATATCAAAGTAACTCAACAACATCATTGCTTTAGCAACCAAGCCTCCACCTGCCGGAGCTGCCAGTGTGTGTACAGTAAAATCGCGATAGGCAAAACTGATGTAACGTCCCGGCAGCACTTGATACTCAGATAAGTCTTGTTGCGTTACAAATCCACCTTGGTGATCCATATCATCGCTAATAGCACGAGCAATATCTCCACGGTAAAAAGCATCGGCACCCCCTAGTGCAACTCTTTTTAGTGTTTTAGCCAAGTCCGGCTGCTTTAATATTTTGCCAACGGCAGTCACCGCTCCTTCAGCATCAAGAAATGCGCGCAGCATTCCAACATCTGCGCTTATACTCTCGATAACACTAGTTTGTCGAGCGACTTCCCCAGGCAATAATGCGAAACCATTCTCAGCATAATCTATTGCCGGCCTAACAAGCTCGGCAAAGGGTAGTTCGCCATGCTGCTGATGCATATCCCACAATAATGCAACGAGCCCAGGTGTTGCGACCGTAGAGTAGCCGGACGATGGCATGTCAGCTGATTTAATGAAGCTTTTAGGTATCTCTGTCATACCGTTGTAACCCACAAAATCACCTTTCTGAGTTCGCACAATAGATTGTGCTCGCCCACCCAGTCCACTCATGGTGGGTTCAACCACAGATAAAACGAAGGAGACTGCGACCGCAGCATCGACTGCATTACCACCCGATCTGTAGATTGCCTCTGCCGCATGAGTTGCCAATGGGTGCGCAGAAGATACTGACCCTTCAGTTAGTTTTAGGGTATCCGTTGCAGCCACTACAGTGTTGGACAAAAGACAAAAGAAAAGAAAACGAATCATTAAAAATACCTGAGGCTGAGAACAATCCCACTACCAATATTGAAAAATAAAAAAGGGAGCAAATGGCTCCCTTTTAAAGCCCACATAAACTACATATCAACTTTCAAACTTAGATAGTAATTTCTTCCATAGTCTTGGTGTGCATCAGCAAAGAAACCAAAGAAGCGGTCAGCTGTAGGAGCTCTTTCATCATTAAAGTTTTTCACCGCAAATTTAAGTCTAGCCGCACTACCGCCAAGATCAAACTTATAGTGAACCGCTGCATCCATAGTGGTCATAGACGGCACCACATACTCAGTACCATCACTTAAAGTGAGACTACTTTGAATGAAATCACCTTTCTTTAAACCAGAAAGTGATACACCCCAAGGCCCTTTGCCCCATGACAATTTCATTGAATGCTTCTCATCATAATTACCATCGATACCCAGCAAATCACCGAAACCTTTTAGATTAACGTAGGCAGGAATAGCGCCGGATGCCTGTGCATTTTCAATGGTACTAAAGTTACCGGTACGAACCTGCTCTATCAGAATCTATTTTAGTTATTGTTGACTCTGTCATTATCTTCTCCGCCGATACAATTTTACTGTTACTCGATTCATCATTTCTGATTCAAACAATCTTTATTCGTCTATTTAAAAAATTCGGCAACCGTTGCTGTCGCTATTTTTTGTAAAAACTCTCTGTCCTCATCAGAAATAGTATCAAAATAGTTGTACTCTAATCCTATAGGGGACGACTTAAACAGAGTGGCAAAAACAACATTGGCCGCTAAATAGGTGCCAAGAAGACTAGGATGCGTACCATCAAATTCTTTATGTAATTTGATGTCTGGCTTAATTCTATAGGCCATTTCAAAGGCCAAACCTACAGGTATTACTAGAGCCTCGTTGTCATTTCCCGCCTTAACATACGTACTTTTTATGTCGTCAATCATGCCTGGCGCATATTTTTTATGAGGCTTCACGTAGGCGTGGGTCATATAAAGTGCAGCCTTACCACCACTCGCTTTTATTTTGCCGATCATTTTTTCAGCTTGCTCATGGAATTGTCGTCTGGATTTCTTTGATAAAGGCTCAGTACTGCCGCCTTGAAGGATGACGAGTTCAAAAATTTTCCTGACACCAATATTTTTTGAATCCAATAGGTGGTCAAGATTGTGGTGAGCCAAACGTGAGCCACCAATGGTAGAAGATTTATAGCTTAGGAGTTTTTTTCTTTTGGGGAATTTTTCCTGAACCATCCTCTTTACGTGGTTATGCAGGCTATCATTGTAGTAAAGGTAGCTATTACCAACAAAGAGAATGCGATCTGCCTTTAGGTTTTTTGATGGCTTAATCTGAGTCCCTTCAGATGCATGCAACACCGAGGACATAACAAAAAAAACACCCAAAACAAAAAATCGTTGAATAATAGTTTTCATAAAACCGCCTGTAAACACTAGAGTGCTCTTCATTTAACTGTGGGTCGCAATGCCCCAATAGTTGTAACCGGCAAATTTTGGTGTGCTGGGTAGATACATTTCATCCATAGTCTGAATCTGAAAACCAGAAGAACGAATTAACTCAGGGATATCTCGATTCAGGTGACAGCCACCGGCAATTTTTCCCCAAAAAGGATCTATTCGACGTTGCCATTTTGACACCTTAGCATCAGGGGCTAGACCGTGTTCACAAAAAATCATGCTACCCCCAGGCTTTAATACCCTAAGCATTTCTTTATTAGCACTGAGTGCATCGGGGATGGTACACATGGTGTAGGTCACTAAAACCGTGTCCACATGGTGGTCTGGCAACGGAATGCTTTCTGCACCACTGAGTAAAAACTCCACCTCAAGATCATGCTTATTGGCCATATCTTGAGCCATAGCGTTGAGTTCAGGTGAGGGATCAAGACCAATGAGCCTCTTCACTTTCGCTCTGTCATAAAATGGAATATTTAGCCCAGAGCCTATTCCGACCTCTAGAATAATACCTTCGGCCAGAGGAACAACCTTTTGTCGTTGATAATTGATCGGCTTACTGCCGCAGGCGCAGTTTAAAAAACTTGGTAAAATGTACTTATCATAAAGACCCATACGTTCACCCTCTGATTTTTAAAATCTAGTTTAGATCTGTTGCATAGTGCCGCAGTATGTCCAAAGGCACAATATTGAGTGATTCACTGTTAGTGCGTTTTAAATGAACTCTAGGCGCAAAACCAGCCTCATGGGCTTCAAGCCAGCGACCCGCACATAAGCACCAAGATTGCCCGGCAACTAAACCAGGGAATTCAAACTCAGGTCTGGGTGTTGATAAATCGTTGCCTCGAGACTGAGAAAAAACCAAAAAATCATCAGTAATCAATGCACAGATAGTGTGCGAGCCTCGATCATATTTAGTCGTATTGCAAAACCCATCACGGAAGTAACCCGTAATGGGATGACTACAGCACTCTTCAATGGATTCACCAAATACATTGGTTTGATTCACTTGGTTCTCCCGAATGATTAGAGTGGTTTTGCTGGGCAATATTGATTTAAAAATTGTTGATGTGTAGGTAATTGCCCGACGACCTGATCAACCATGGCTTTATTCGTTTTCAAGAACCGTTCTAGCTGAGCATCACTCATCATATCAACGATAGGATGGTACTGTTCTGGCATTAGACCTTGGCCCAACATAACCTGGGTCCAACTGTTTTCACCAAAAACATCTCCTTCCCCCTGAAATACGCGCCCCGATTGTTTAAATAATCTTAGGCGATGATCTAAGGACTCAGGGATATCCATTGTTTTGCACTGTCTCCAAAACGCGGTGTCGCTTCGCTCCGTCACGTGATAGTGCATGATAATAAAATCACGAATAAAGTTATATTCGTCACTCATTTGACGATTAAATTCATCACGGTCAGCATCTGTTATGCCTGTCAGCGGAAACATCTGCATTAAACGAATGATCCCGCGCTGAATAAGATGAATACTGGTGCTTTCTAAGGGCTCCAAAAAGCCTCCAGCGAGCCCCAAGGCGACACAGTTTTTGCTCCATTGTGTTTTTCGTTGACCGGTGCGAAACTTAATCACTCGAGGTGTCGTTAAGGTTTCACCTTCTACATTATTCAGCAAAAACTGTGTTGCTTCATCATCACTCATATATTGGCTACTGAAGACCAATCCGTTACCCACGCGTGACTGCAGAGGAATACGCCATTGCCAACCGCAATCTCTGGCGATAGAACGGGTGTAAGGAATGGGCGATGATACCGATGCCGTCTGCACCGCAATAGCACTGTCACAGGGCAACCAGTGGGACCAGTCTTCATACTCGACACCCAAAGTCTTGTCGATCAACAAGGCTGAAAATCCAGAGCAATCGATAAACAGATCACCATCAATCTTTAGTCCAGAATCTAAAACGACACTTTGGATATCCCCGTCGCTAGCTTGGTCGACCTTAACAATTTTTCCCTCTTTACGAATAACGCCGCTCTCTTCGGCCATTCTTCGCAGAAATTTAGCATATAAACTGGCATCAATATGATAGGCATAATTCAAGCTATTCTGCTTGAGAAGACCAAACTTATTCGCTTTTGCCGCCATTAATTCAGGGGAGTAATGGCTATATTCTTCACTGAAACCTAGACCTTTTCCTTTGAGCCAAAAATGTTGGAACCCTGCAGCCCAACATGATTTCCCTGTATACCCAAAGGCATGAATATAGTCCTCTCCTTTGTTTTTCCAACTTTCAAAGGAAATACCCAGCTTAATGGTGCCCTGCACCTCAGAAAGAAACTCTGCTTCATTGATTTTCAGCAATTGATGTAGGGCAAAAAAAGTAGGAATAGTCGCCTCTCCAACACCCACAGTCCCTATTTCATCGGACTCAACTAAAGTGATATCCAGGTCTCTACCAATTAACCTTGATATAGAGGCCGCAGCCATCCAACCTGCGGTTCCCCCACCAACGATTACCACTTTTTTTATTCTTTGTGCTGTCAAACTCAACTCTCCAATAAACACTGTTAGTGCTTAAATTGTTCTAATAATAGGCCACGAATTTGTTGGGCAGTTTGTTCAGTTATTGGATTTAGCGCTCCTCTAACAGATTCGGGAATGTGCGCTACGTTTTCTTCACTAGGATTGAATACATAGTAGTCAAATAAATCTTTCCATACGGCCCGTTGATCCTCCGGTAAATCTCGAAGGCCTAAAATAGCATGCTGTAATACACTTAATGGTGGGCCCATAAAGCTGGGTGTACTGCGCCACCAATAGTTAACCAATACATTTAGACTGTCCATAGCTTCAACATGGTGCCACCACATACTAGGTATTAGTATTGCGTCTCCAGGCTCTAAATCTGCTGCCTGTGAAGCCTGTAAAGCCTGCTCAAATTTTGGGAAGCGTTGGTAGTCTGGCTCAGCCAGATCAACCAAACTGATTGGCTGACCTGCTGGAGAACGATCAATTGGACCCACATACATATTATGCAATTGCTCGGGAGGAAACAGCGTAAATCGTCGTCGGCCTGCGACCGAGCATGCAATGTTCGTTGGGAAATCATAATGAGGTGCAACACGGCTCCGATTACCGATCCACAGCGAGGCGAGTGGTGATCTTTCACCAAGCACTAAATCGTTTTCATCTCTAAAGCCTGGCAACCAGTTATCTATATTAGTCGATCCTACATAGATCATTGGTGGTTTATCTATCTCTTGATATTCAACTAATTTCTCAAATACCTGGGCTAAAGTCATCCGACGATAATCAAAATTAAACCCGTTAAAATCATCGTTATAAAAAATCCGCCCATCAATATCGGCGTCACCTTCCATCGCCGTAAGAGGTCTGCCACTGTCAAACTTTTTCAAATAGGCAATAGTTTGCTCGGTTGATTGATTAGCTACCGCCACTATTGGCCAATCAGCTACTAGCCCCCGAAGCACGACTGGCTGAGAAGATAATAAGACTTCTTCAGGAATACTGGCCCAAGCACAGCAATCGATCTCTTTGATATTATTTACAATTTCTAACATGTAAATTGTCCCCTAAAAAGAGCTAGTAATTACAGTATTAGAGCATTCCGTTTTTCAACAAGTGGCCTAAGTCGAGAGTGAGAAGCCACTGCCATAAAAATTGCTTGGAGGTAACCGCGTTTATTTAACATCGCAAAAGTATCTCCCTCTAGTTCATGCAGTTTTTGTTCCGCGATGGTATAAAACCCAGTTAATTGATTTTTTGAACCATCGTTAAGAACAACCTCCAAGGTAAATGCTTCAAGCAAGTCATGCTCTAATAGGGTCTCAACAAAACCTTTATTGTGCTCATGCCCATGATGAATTGCTTCCAGCATGCTAATGGATTCCTTTAAATAATCTGTGGGCTCACCATTATCGGAAAACAGAGGCTCCCCTTCATTATTATTAATGCGAGGATTGTCCATATCGATAGAGACTACCGGCTTCTTCCCGCCTACATGCTCAGAGTCGGCCTGATAACCAATAAGAAATGGGTGCCGCTTTATCATCATGGGAATATACGATGCATCCCATCCATCTTTGGTCAAAAATAAATTCTGATTCTGCTCAAGACCAAAAAGAGCGGCAGGATAGAACTGTCCAGACTCTGAATCTTTACAGAAAAATATTGGATAACTTGATTGAACGTCGCGAAATTCCACGGGAAACGTCATCGCATGCATCACATTATCGCCATAGCTTTCAGATCGGGTAGTGATCACTCTTAATTCTTTGTGGGCGCTATTATTTAGCAGGACGTAATCGCTCATAGTTACTCCAAACAACCTATTATTTTAAATTCCTAACAGTTTATATTTTTTGCAAACCGTAGGTAGTGATTTTATCGATTAATTCCCTATTAGTGGGCATTGAGGCCAGCAACTTTTGGGTTCTCTCTGCATTTTCTCGGAAAAGCCCCGCTGCCGCAGAATCGGCTTCTCTATCGGATCGTCTCACTGTCGTACTACTTTGAGTTTCAAAGCCCATTCCGTAAAGTACATATTGAAAACTCGCCGACGGAAACATTTCGTCAATGTGTCCAGTATCTCTATGCCAAGGACTTTGCCACCGCCATAGATCTACGAGTTCAGATAGACTTTCAGGAATACTCGACGCAGCACTATTATCTTTCCAGTAATCACTATCCTGTCTCTGAGAGAGAATATAATGAAGCTTCAAAAAATCAATAATTCGGTCCCAGCGATAGAGAAACTTAGCATTAAACCGCTTGGCCACAAGATCCATCACCTGTCGATTTGCAGGTAATTGCTCAGCAATCATAGCGGCAGACAGCTCCACTAAAACCAGTGCTGATGCTTCCAGCGGTTCTATAAAACCAGCAGACATACCTACGGCAACACAGTTTTTATGCCAAAATTTGGCGCGATGACCTGGATTAAATGCAACCTTCCTAATTGACGTTGCCGAGGCTGCTTCGGCACTAACCGTCGCTTTAATATATGCCAACAATTCTTCACTAGCGCGGTCTTCGGTAGTGTGAGCACTGGAATAAACATGGCCGATACCTCGTCTGGTTGGTAATCCGATATCCCAAACCCACCCGGAGGTCTGGGCGGTCGATAATGTGCTTGATGCAATCGGATCATCGCTGTTGGTATAGGGAACCTGAGAAGCTAAGGCAGTATCGTTAAACAGAAACTGGTTTTTCGAGCAGAAGGGTATATCAAAATGTTCGCCTAGCAACAGCGCTTTGGAACCACTGCAATCAACAAATAAATCACCTGCTATATATCCTTCCGTGTCAGTCTGTAGAGACTCGATATCCCCATCAGCCGATGAGTTAATAGCAATCACATTTGCTTTTAGGTGAGTGATCCCTAATTTATCGACGCAGTGTTTCCGGAGTAGCTCAGCAAACTTGCCCGCATCAAGATGATATCCATAATTAGCATTAAAGGCATATTCGGGCGTGGATATTTGCTTCGGCGCTAAGCCCTGAAACATCAACGCATTTTGTGAGGACACTGCGTCAGCAAAGGCAACTTCATTTCGAAATTTCTGCCATTGGGGCGCTAAATTAGTCGACGCATAGGAATGAGGGGGAGTGAACGGGTGTGTGTACGCATCATTTCCACCGGTTTTCCAACCATTAAAAAGCGTACCCTGCTTGAAGCTGGCATCGCATTCTCGAATTAAATCAGTTTCGGAGATACCCATTTTTTGTAGAGTGGATTTCATTGAAGGCCAGGTACCTTCTCCGACTCCAATAGTTGGAACATCCGGTGATTCCACCAATGTGATTTGCACATCAACCAAATCATTGATCGCAGTGCCATTGGCACTATGCTCTGCGGCTATAATACCCGCCGTTAACCATCCGGCAGTGCCGCCACCCACAATAACAATGCTATTAATTTTTTGATCTGGGGTCATAAAATACATCTAGCTCATTCAAATCATTTCAATGTCCGCTACATGGTCAGCAACAAATGTAGCTACGAAAGCTAATAGTAACTCATTATTCTTTGGAAATTTCTTTACTACTTCTATATACGTTAGAACCAAAGAAGCCGCCCAAAAAATTAGAGCGGCCTCATTGGTTCTACCTATCTACTAAAAGCTAGAACAGTTTATAACGGATTGCCAAATCGTATCTTGGACCACCCTGCACTGCTTGGAGCACTAAATCTTTAGTCTTACCATACACACGGACTGTTTCATCCGTGATATTAAGACCTGATGCATAGATAGTTAGCTTATCATTGTATTCATAGGTAATGCCAAGATCTAATTGACCATAGGCTTCAACATTTGTTGGGTTAGTATTAGTACCCTGACCCTGACCGGCACCGGCCAAGAAATCATCTCGCCAGTTGTAAGCTAAACGAACAGATAATCCATCTTTATCGTAAACACCGACCAAGTTTGCTGAATCACTTAAGCCGTTAAGAACGAACTGCCCTTCACTAAAGTTCATATTATCATAACCAACATCAGCACTTGCAAAGGTTGCGTTAGCAATAAAACCGTAGCCTGAATCGCCAAAGAAATGCTGCAAATTGACCTCAACACCATCAACCCGCGCTTTCTTTTGATTCACAGGCTGCGTTACTGTCCATATCAAATCAGGATCACCTGGTGCACCAGAGATCTCATCTCCGTTAACATAGGGGCTGTCTTGGTAATTATCCAAAATGTACTGAGCGACTTCAGTATATTGGGTAGCATCAATACCACTGTCAGTAACAGCTTGATTCCAAAGAGTACCACCAATGATATTAGGAATTGCTCCTAATGAGCGCTCTCCTATGCCCGTACCAATAAACTTATCAACGTCCTTATCAAAATAGCCAACCGACAAGTAACTTCCCTCGCCGTAATACCACTCAGCTGACAGATCTATGTTACGAGACAAAATTGGCTCTAAATTAGGATTACCCGCTGATGCAAAAGCATTCTGATTGGCATAAAACTGAGTACTGTTAGCCGTCAGCCCGCCTTTAATATCGTTATAACCTGGGCGCGTTATCGTTTTGCTGAAGGATGCGCGCAAGACAACGTCCTCCACAACCTCAATGTCAAAATCAAGGCTAGGTAATACAAAATCGTAGTTACCCAAGAAAGAATCTGGCTCTCCGCCCCCAGCTTTGGCTGTCAAATAAGCTTCATTACCCGCTTTAGCCCAAACTGTACCGTCGTACTCTGAAGTGACTGCTTGAGAGGTAATATCAGTTTCCTCATAACGAAGACCCAAATGCAGATTGACCGGCATTCCGGACACTTCGGCAGCTAAGTTGTAACGAATATAAGCTGCAATTGATTCTTCAAGAGTAAACAGGTTACTGAAGCCATTGACGTCTTCACCATTGTACTTAGTAGAGGCACAATAGCCGGTACCACAGTCGCCGATAGCTTCATAATCCGCGCCACTTACCACATAAGACGCCTCTCCTGCTGTAATCAAATCAGCTAAAGACGCAGTCATGTATTCAGTCTGTATACCTTCATAATCATTCCCTGAGAGCTGATCAAATTGACCTTCAACACTTGAACGAATAACTATATCTGCCAAGTCCCCGGGATTAGTACTTCCGCCCCAGTTATTTAGCTGTACAAAGTTAGAAACCGCTTTGTTGTCGACGTCGGAGATCTGTACACCAAAATCGATACTTGAATCGTCAGAGAAGTCCCAGGTGCCACTGAACTTACTTTGTTCAATATTCATTAACGCAGCATCATTTGCGAATGTACTACCGGTAATAATCATATCGTTTTTATAAAGAGGTCGAGCAGTTTCACCGCCAGAATTCAAATCCAGCAACATAACTGGCATATCATATCCAGTAACAAACGTTTGACCCACCTTGTTGAAACTTGCCATTGTTATCAATGAGCTAGTTCCATTAGGACCATTTGCGCCTGTCTCTGCAGAGGAATCATGCCAGTCAAAATTCAGCACTAATTCATCATTGACTTGCCAATCAACATTCAAACCTAGTGATTCATTAGTATTGGTGCGCCCATCTTCACCAGTACCCATGGCAAAGTCATTGTTCTTGACAGTCTCTTGGTAAAACGCTGGGCTAGCAATTGGGCCATCTGTCCACGAACTAGATTGAGATACCGCAGCAGTATTTGAAAACCATGCCGACAAATCGCTGTAAGACCGCTCAAGATCATACTCTGAACGAATATAATCTAGCGTCATGCTCACAGAGTCTGATGGTGCCATTTGCAATACTACCTGGCCGTTCGTTCTTTCACTACGATATTCTGCAATGTTATAGGCCATCGATTGAGGTAAAGAATAATTTGAGTCTGCTGTGGTTGGCCTATTAATCTGATTATCATTATTGGCTAATTTTTGATCGCCGCCGTCGCCGGTTCTAGTGTAGTAGCCACCAACGCTTGCCGCATTGACGCCATTATTACGCTCTTGTCGACTGGCTATAATTGCTATACCGATAGTCTCATCAGCAAAGGTATTCATGTAAATACCAGAAAACTCTGGAGTATATTCATCACCAGCACGAGTAGAGGTATCGTTCACACTCTTAATAGAAATACTTCCAATAGGGTCAGCCTCAAGAGGCTTAGGCGTTGAGATATTAATGGTCGACCCGATACCACCTGAGGGTACATCTGCACGTCCTGTCTTGTAGACCTGAACGCCAGCAACACCTTCGGAGGCTAAATCACCAAAGTCAAAAGATCGGCTAGTGCCGTTATGTGTTGGCATTTGCCGACCGTTGAGGGTAACAAGGTTGTATTCAGGGCCAAAGCCACGAACTGTTACTTGACTGCCTTCACCGCGACTTCTAGAAATAGACACACCGGTAATACGTTGCAGAGATTCTGCTAAGTTGGCATCGGGAAACTTACCAATATCTTCAGCTGAGATGGCATCCACGACACCCATAGAATCTCGTTTTATGTCCATCGAGGCTTTTAAACTACCGCGAATACCACCCTCGACAATAACTTCCTCTATCACTCCTTCGTTCTGAGAGAACGCGGGAACTGCTGTGCCGATAAGCGCTAATGCAACGCTGGATGAGAGTAGACTCTTTCTGAATACCATTTTATAACCCCTGAAATTTATGTAAAAAGCACACATATTATTTTGAGTGAATCCTTCAAGTGGGATAAAACCACAGTGAATATTCTGATTCCCCAAATTGTAAAATTTATCTCAATTCTAAGAGTAAAACACTATGGTTTTTCAAACTTCATGTTTGAGATTAAATGCACTAAATATGAGTTAAAGGGACGATAACATTGATCAGGGTCTCTAAATAGGGCAAGTTTCGATAATTAGCGAGGCACTCGTCACGTTAATGCCTGATAGCCAAAGATAATCACAACGCCACAAATAGACCTTAATCAGAATTGATCGGAAGCTCGGTTTTGTACTTGACCTGTTTTAAGGCAAAGCTCGATTGAATATTTAATACACCATCAATGGTCGACAACTTTTGAACTATAAATGCCTCCAACGTTTTAATGTCACTCACCAAAAGCCTTATAAGATAGTCACTATTCCCTGTCATTAGATAGCATTCCATGACCTCAGGATACGCCTCCATTTTAGCTTCGAAAGTTTCCATTACTTTTTCAACCTGTCTCTCGAGCGTCACTTGTATAAACACATTGATTAACAAGCCAACCCTATCCGGCTTCACTAAGGCAACGTAACGATCAATAATTCCTTTTTGTTCTAAGGCTCGCACGCGGCTCAAGCAAGGTGAGGGAGACAGTCCAACTCTGCCCGCTAGGTCTACATTGGATATTTTCCCGAACTGCTGGAGCTCATGAAGTATCCGCAAATCTATGGAGTCGATCTTATTATTCGGCATAATATGCTTAACTAGTCATTAAAATAATTAGTATATGCTTTTAATCCTCTTATTTACACCATAAAACAGCAACACCTACCACGAATTCTCACCTACAATTCGTGTTTTTACAGCTAGGCTCTGATCTATGAAATTATCCAATTATGGCGCTAACATTACTGATAGCGATCCAACAGAAACACAAGAATGGATCGACTCGATGTCGTCTGTAACATCAGTTCATGGACCAGAGAGAGCTCAATTTTTACTTCGTCAATTAGAAGAAGTCATCAGGAATACAGGATTTACTGCCAGTGGACAGCCTTTCTCTGCCTATAGAAATTCCATTTCCGTAGATCAACAAATGGAATACCCAGGAAATTTAGAGCTGGAGGAGCGAATTACCGCTATTAACCGCTGGAATGCTCTAGTCATGGTGATGCGTGCCAATAAAGCCTATGGCGGCCTTGGAGGTCATATCGCCAGCTATGCCTCAGCAGCGGAAATTTTTGAGACCGGCTTTAACCACTTCTTTCGCGCAGCAACCGAAGATTTTGCGGGTGACCTGATCTACTTTCAGCCGCATTCTGCTCCAGGGGTTTACGCACGGGCTTATCTTGAAGGACGCCTCAGCGAAGAACAACTTTCGAACTATCGGCAAGAGGTGAGTGGCAAAGGTCTTTGCTCTTACCCACACCCTTGGTTAATGCCTGACTTTTGGCAATTTCCAACAGGGTCTATGGGTATTGGGCCGCTCAATGCGGTATATCAAGCCCGTTATATGCGCTATTTAGAGGGGCGAGGCTTAGCCACAACCGAAGGACGTCATGTCTGGGGTGTATTTGGCGATGGTGAGATGGACGAGCCGGAATCAATCGCCGGACTAACGCTTGCTGCGCGCGAAGGACTCGACAATTTGACCTTTATCGTGAACTGTAATTTGCAGCGCTTAGACGGACCCGTTAGAGGTAACGGGCAAATCATCCAAGAGTTAGAAAGCTTATTTGTCGGCGCCGGATGGAATGTTATTAAAGTGCTCTGGGGATCCGAGTGGGATAGTTTATTTGCCAGAGATACTGATCAAGTCCTACTGCGTCGCTTTGCAGAAACAGTCGATGGCGAATACCAAGATTTAGGCTCCAAAGATGGCGACTACAACCGTGCTAAATTCTTTGACGCCGATCCTGCCACACGACGCTTGGTTGCCCATATGACCGACGATGAGATCAATCGGCTAAAACGAGGCGGCCATGACCTGCGGAAGCTTTACGCGGCCTACGCAGCCGCTAAGTCGTTTAAGGGCAAGCCCACGGTGATTTTAGCGAAAACGAAAAAGGGATTCGGCATGGGAGGTGCTGGGGAAAGCCGTATGTCTTCGCACCAAGCTAAGAGTTTAGATATGGAGGCTCTTACGACCTTCCGCGATCGATTTTCGCTACCACTAACCAATGATGATTTAGAAAATTTACGTTTTTACAAACCCAAAGAAGATAGTCCTGAGCTTAATTATTTACGCCAAAAACGTGCCGCTCTAGGCGGACCCGTTCCCGCTCGGAACGTAAATCAAGTCTCTAGCTCAGAGCCGTCAAAGACGAAAGGCTTGATACCAGAAATAGAGTCCTATGCTAAGTTTGCCCTGCAGGCTAACAATAAATCTATGTCCACCACCATGGCCGCAGTACGCATGCTTGGCGGGTTGCTGAAAGACAAGACATTAGGACCCAAAGTGGTTCCCATTGTTGCAGATGAAGCGCGAACCTTTGGTATGGATAATCTGTTTCGTCAGATTGGTATTTACGCTCCCCTTGGGCAACTCTATGAACCCGAAGATGCGGGCTCTATGATGTTTTATAAAGAAGCCAAAAATGGACAGCTTTTAGAGGAAGGCATCAACGAAGCTGGTGCGATATCATCTTGGGCCGCTGCCGCAACCTCCTATTCTGTTCACAACGTTCCTACGCTACCGTTTTACATCTACTACTCGATGTTTGGTTTTCAACGTGTCGGTGATTTAATTTGGGCCGCCGCAGATCAGCGTGCTAGAGGTTTTTTGCTAGGTGCCACTGCAGGACGGACGACACTTTCAGGCGAAGGCCTTCAACATCAGGATGGAAGCAGCCACTTAATAGCATCCACTGTCCCCAATTGCCGGGCCTATGATCCTGCTTATGCCTATGAATTGGCTATTATCATGCAGCATGGCATGGAGCAGATGATGGAGCGAGATGTTGATGAGTTTTATTACATCACTGTCATGAATGAAAATTATGAGCAGCCCAGTATTCCTGGAGATGTAAAAGACAGTGTTCTTCGTGGACTCTACAAACTGCAAAGCCGGGGAGACGATAACGACGACATAAGAGTTCGGTTAATTGGCTCAGGAACTATTCTTAATGAAGTGATCGCGGCCGCGGATATATTGTTGAATGAGTTCAACATCAACAGCGATATTTTCAGCGCGACTAGCTTTACCGAGTTAGCTAAAGAAGCGAGAACAATAGAACGTCATAATCGACTCCACCCCACCGAAACACGCAAATATAGCCATCTGCAGGAATGTCTTCCTGGTGAGATGCCCATTGTCGCCGCGACCGACTATGTTGCAGCGCTTCCGCATCTTGTAGCTCCTTATGTGGAGGGACGCTTCATCGCATTAGGAACTGATGGTTTTGGCCGCAGTGACCAACGAAGTGTGTTGCGGGAATTTTTCGAAGTGGATCGCAAAAACATCGCGCTAGCCGCTATAGAATCACTCACCCGATTAAACTTAATTGATCATGTCATTCTCATCGATGCGCTCAAAAAACTGGGGATAAATCAAAAGTCTTCGCCGCCATGGACGCTATAATTGGCTTGTGTAAGCGGCAATCTAGTGTTTCTAAACGGCGCTAAATACCAATAAATACAAGGGATAACTGGTATATTTCGCTATACCTGCCCAATATTTTTTTTTATACTGCGCGTCGGAAATTCTTCTTCATCCGGTTACCCTCTTACAAAGGATACTTCCATGGCAAAACTGATTACCGAGACCGTTACCAATGTACACCATTGGAATGACACCCTTTTTAGCTTTAAAACCACGCGCGATGCTGGTTTTAGATTTAAAAATGGTCATTTTGTGATGATCGGCCTTGAGCATGAAGGTAAGCCCTTAATGCGTGCGTACTCTATTGCTAGCGCTAATTATGAAGATGAACTTGAGTTTTTTAGTATTAAAGTAGAAGACGGGCCACTAACTTCAAAGCTACAGCATCTAGTGCCTGGCGATAAAATCTTGATTGGTAAAAAGCCAACGGGAACCCTAATCACTGATCAAATGCTGCCTGGAAAAAACCTTTACCTTATAGGTACGGGAACGGGTTTAGCGCCATTCATGAGCATCATCAAGGACCCAGAGGTCTATGAACAGTTTGATCGGATAATTCTTGCTCACGGAGTTCGCTATATTTCAGAGCTAGCCTACAGCGATTACATTCAAAACGAGCTACCTGAGCATGAATACTTTGGCGAGTTCGTCAAACAAAAACTAATTTACTACCCTCTTGTGACAAGGGAGCCGTTTAGAAATAATGGCCGGATCACTGACATGATGACATGTGGCAAGCTATTTGTAGACTTAGATATACCTATGCCAAATAAGCAAGATGATCGTTTCATGCTTTGCGGTAGTCCAAGCATGCTAAAAGATATGTGCAAAATTTTAGATGACAGAGGTTTCTCTGAAGCAAGAAATTCTAAGATGGGTGAATACGTTATAGAACGAGCCTTTGTAGAAAAGTAGCACTAGAAGGCTTTATCAATAAAAAAGGCCACAGTATGTGGCCTTTTCTATTGCAATTTTACAGCCCAAAACTAAGCATTGACGTTAAACGCGCCACGCATGCTGTAAGAGTGGCCCGGGAAGGAACAAAAGAATGTGTAACCTTCACCAACCGTCAAACCTGAGGTTGAAAACGTTACGCTAGTTGTTTCCCCGCCACCAATGACCTTAGAAAACGCGACCACTCGAGCATCGCCCTGTGGTACGTAGTTCGCAGCAAGTCCAGCACTCATACCCTCGGTAGCAACTGCTTGGACAACGGCATTCTGAGATAACACCCAATTGTGACCCATTATCTTTGCTGGCAATTGCCCAGTGTGCTTAAGGTTTACCGTAATGGACTCACAGCTCTTTTCAACAGTCATGTCGGCCGCACTAAATTTCAAATAATCGCCGACTTCTACGTCAAAGGAACAGGCAGCCTGGGATATGCCTGCTGCTCCAGAAAAACCTAATAAAATAGCTACTTTTAATAATTGCTTCATGATGACTCCATTGTTTAATTTAAAAATTAGATGTGCTTGTTACGCGAAACAGTAACTCTTGGATTATTAATTTTATCACAAGACCTCCTGTTAGCGGTCCACATAGCCAACGAGTACTATCGGGATAAAAATGAAAAATTCAGCAAGAACTTACCAACAATAGTAGACCGTTTATGCGGATAATCACAAAAAGAAGATGCTAGTCTTGAATTATCACCGGCTAAAACAACTGTTTCTGCATCGAGTTCGCTGACACGCTTTATGATTTTTACAGCGTCCCCAACATCGACCACCACTATATCTCCAACAGCAATACCCGTGGTACGCCGAGTGAGTATTAAGTCCCCCGACGCCAGACTAGGTTGCATGCTATTTCCGCAAACCCTAAATAAACTAAGCACTCGGTAATATTGGGTGAATGACCCCAAGCGCAGGTGGATAAGGCGCCACTACTTTATGCGTATCAAAACCCTTGGTCGCCCAAAATATTTCGGCAAATCGATTAACACTAACCAATAGGTGCTCGCCATTTTCGCGCGCAATACTCTGCTTACATTTTGACGCCTGCTGCATAATGGTGTGGACCAACTCATGCACTTCGGGAAAGGCTTCAATTTGCGGCTCTTTAAAGTAGTCGCCCCAAATTGTTGTAATATCATGTTTTATGCTAGCCGCATGTATTTCTTTTTGATCAGTTAAACGTACTATTTTTGCTGTGTCTGCAGCAGACACAACGCTATCACCAACTTCGTGAATAAGATCTAACAACCTAATGACACTTAAAGTAGCAATTTGGGCTGTTGCCGGATCGTAAATTTTGCAAGGTATGTCACAGTGAGCTTTTACTTCCTTTATTCCAAACATTTTAGTAATCCTGTTTAGTCCGTGGATTTAGATTTGAGATCATTTTTAATTGTTACTTTTTGCTTCGAGATATCGTTATAGCGAGAACGCGCGACAGCCACTAATAAGCCGAGTGTCATGGCCACAAGAGCAATTGATTGCGCCATTTGACCATGATCATGCCAAAGCCCTTGATGGTCGCCCGTATGCGCAGAGACTGCGCCTGAAGCTGCCACGAGCAAGCCTGTAAATAATAGTTTCATTATTAGTAATTTCCTTTAATTGTTATATGCATTACGGCATAAAACTATAAAGTTAAATGCCTTTAATGACAATATTAGAGAATCATATTTTGGTTATTCAGGGTATAACTTTAGGTTGTCACTGTTCAGAGTGCGATGCTGCCAGCATTCATGATTAACATGATTACAGTCATCAAAACACTCGCGAAATGGAGTTTTTTAAATACGCTTTCATTACCTTCATCGCGGGCTTTGTTCGTCTTCGGAATCAGACGATAAGATAGTCCCGCCAATAAAAATGTACTGCCAGCAACCCAAATCTCTGGGACATCAGCCACAGCAGTCGCCAGAATTACTTTAACAATGCCCACCATCATTAGGATCGCGAAAAATTTTGGGAACACTTTACGTAAAAAAGGGCCCGCGTTGTCGGCTCCCAAACCTTTGAACACCGTGGGTGCAATCACAGCGGTCTGAAATAAAATAATACCAACCGCCACGCCGCTCAACAAAGGTAAAATGTTATTGATCATCATTACGCTTAAAAACCTTTTTATTCAGTTACTAATGCCACATTTCGGTATGTATCTTCATATACGCGTAAAATTTAATTTTGGTCTCGAAAGTCTCCCGACATATTTGCTGTCATCCAAATAAACGCTGAATAAGCTGCAACATTTTGAGCGATGTCTTCGGAGTTGATTTTATCAAAAGTGTCATTTGGCGTATGGTGAAGATCAAAATAATCCCAACCGTTTTGCTTGAGAGTCACAACTGGCATGCCCAGCATTCGCAAAGGACCCATATCAGGCCCTCCCGAGGCATTATTTGAACCCAAAGCAATACCAAGTGGCTCTAGTACTTTATGGATTTCTTTGGCTTTATACAGCTTGCTTTCGGCAAAGTTTGTGTCGAATCGCCAAACTTTTCCCGCACCGAAATCAGATTCAGTTCCAACTACATGGCGATCAAGTTCATTAGCATGTTCTTTGGCATAGGCTATCGCACCGACTAACCCCACCTCTTCTGCACCAAACATAACTATTCTAATTGTCCGTTTTGGTTTTTTATTCATATCCAGAATTAACTTTGCAGCACCCACTGTTATGCCAATTCCAGCACCATCATCAACGGCACCAGTTCCCAGGTCCCAACTATCAAGATGCGCCCCAATAATAACAATTTCATCCGTTACTCCAGGAATCTCAGCAATGACATTACCAGACTGACTTTTACCGTATGATTGGACATCAATTTGAAGTTTCACCTCAACATCACCGCGCCCAAGGGCTCGATGCAACTGATCTGCATCTGGAGCAGAAAGAGCTGCGATTGGGACTTTGACCACATTTTGGTCATAAGTCATCTGGCCTGTATGCGGGAATCGATGGTGATCAGTGCCAACCGACCGAATGAGTGCAGCGACGGCACCACGTTTACCAGCCTCAACAGCTGCTCCAGATCGCTTTTTCACAGCGACCCCATAGCCAGAGCCATCTTGCGTTCTGGTCATATACTCATCAACAAAGACAATTTTTCCTTTCAGGCCTTTCATTGGTGCATCTTTTAGTGCCTGCAAATTTTCAAACCTGACCACTTGGCCAACAATGCCGTCTGAACCTGTCGCTATACTGCCACCCAGTGCTGTAATCATTAGCTTTTGCGGAAAAGGCGATGTGATCTCAGCGTGTTCTGAATGACGCTCCCAACGATCTACTTGAAAGGGTTCAATACGCACATTTTTGAATCCTAATTCTTTAAATTTGGCGATGCCCCAATCTCTTGCGCGCGCCTCAGCCTCAGTCCCGGCGAGTCTTTGACCAACCTCTGTGGTCAAACTCTCGATTATCTGATAGCCAAGATCACTCTGAAAACTTTGGAGTATTAACGCATTAGCATCATCCCTAACACTCTGATCTAAAACGTCCTCCGCATTCAGGTGCATTGGCACCACAAGCAGTAATCCGATCATTAACTTACGAATATACATTTAATATCTCCAAATATGATTTTAGCAAAGCTAGAGAGCGCAAAGCTTGTACCCTAGTTAAGGGTGATGCCCACACTATATTTAGTTTCTCCGAATCTACTCTCTACTACTAAGCTGGCTAGATCCAAAAAAGTATCATTATTAACATTTGTTAAACAATTACCTAAGAAATTCACCTTTAAATCCGGCTACAGAAAAGTAAATTTAGCTAAGAAGATAATCGCAAGAAACCAAGCTCCCAGTGTTATATCAGAGCGTTTACCGGCAAAAAACTTTACAGCGACATAAGTAATGAATCCCAGCGCTATACCGTTGGCAATGGAAAATGATAGTGGAATCATAATGATGGTTACCAATGCCGGTAATATTTCCGTCATATCTGACCAGTCAAGAGCTTCCATGCCGCTCAACATGAGTATAGCCACGTAAATTAGAGCCCCTGCGGTGGCATAGGCGGGTACAATTGCAGCTAATGGCGAGAAAAAGATGGCCAATAGAAATAAGCTGCCTACAACAACGGCTGTCAAACCTGTTCGGCCACCCGCTTCAACTCCCGCTGAACTCTCAACATAACTTGTGACCGGCGGACAGCCCAAAAAGGCACCCAACACGCTAGAGCTGCTATCAGCTTTCAGCGCTCTGTCCAAATTTTTGGCATTACCCTGTTCATCAATCAATCCTGCTCGGTTAGCAACTCCCAGTAAAGTACCCGCAGTGTCGAATAAATTTACGAATAAAAACGCAATGATCACACTAATCATGGCGACATCAAATGCGCCAACAATATCTAATTGCATCAAGGTGGGAGCCAAACTGGGCGGCGCTGCTATCAGGCCGTTGAACTCTACTAGTCCCATGGCAATAGCGATACTAGTAACACTGAGGATACCTATAATAATGGCGCCAGGAACACGGCGGATCGAAAGAATCGCAATACTCAAAAAACTAAAACCAGCAAGCAAGGTTTGGGGTTGCGTAAAGTCACCTAGAGATAGAAAAGTTGCGCCGTTAGCAACAACAATTCCACCACTTTTAAGACCTATGAATCCGATAAACAAACCGACACCAGCGCCCATTGCAATACGTAAATTAAGGGAAATACTATCTAACATCCATCTTCGAAGACGCGTAACACTCATGATCACAAAAATAATACCTGCTAAAAAGACCGCTCCTAGCGCGATCTGCCAGCTGTAACCCATCTCGCCAACAACCGTATACGTAAAAAAAGCATTTAGGCCCATTCCCGGTGCCATACCCACCGGCCAATTTGCATACAACCCCATAACAAAACAAGCTATAGCAGCTGCTAAACAGGTACCGACAAAACTAGCGCCCTGATCCATTCCGCTTGCAGCCATCATCTGTGGGTTCACGAAAATAATGTAAACCATGGTTATAAAGGTAGTGCAACCTGCCAAAACTTCAGTGCCCACATTCGTACCATGTGCTTGTAGCTTAAATAAGCTATCCAAAAATCTGTTCATATATAGTCCATATCGCTTAGTTTTTATGCAAATCAGTGGCAAGATCGTTAGCGCTAGTAATTTATCCTAAGATTATCTATCGGCCTCTTACCGGTCAGAAGATATCAATAGCGTTAATGTGGTCAAGATGATACTTCAGCGCATAGATAGATAGCTAGTGACTAACTCAACAAATAACATCGACGTATTTTAATGTATTATGGCAAGCTAATTGCTTTAACAACAGGATGATGTCTCTAGGAGCGTTTCCAAGTACATTTTCTGCACCAGTGCACCTAAACAGTTCACAAAGGCGAAAGCGTCCCTTAAAATGCTCCGTTTTGGGTCAGCCAAGAATCTAGTTCATATAACACTTACATAGGTATCTGAAATGAAGCACCCTTATATTGCTGTTAAAGTCCTTAATGTCGCGATCGCATCTTTACTGGCTGCGAACATTTCTGCCCAAGACTCTAAACCTGTTTTTGAAGAGGTTTTAGTAACGGCCGAAAAACGTAGTGAGAGCCTCCAAGACTTATCGCAAGCGATTACGGTTTTGACTGGAGAAGATTTAGATACTCGACAAGTGACCTCCTTCGTTGACCTCAGCGCCATCGCCCCTGGTGTTAATATTGCCAAGAACGAAGGCTTTAAAACTGTTATAACCATTCGTGGCGTAGGTAACGAAGCTAACCAGAACGCGATTGCTAATCCCTCTGTCTCCTACCACCTCGACGGTATTTATGTGGCATCGCCCTTTGCTCTGCAAACGGATTTTCTCGACCTCGAACGCATTGAAGTACTGCGCGGCCCACAGGGTACACTGTTCGGCCAGAACTCCACTGGCGGTGCCATTAATGTCATTACCACTGCGCCCTCCATGGATGGTAGCTTCGGCAAAGCCGACCTGACCCTTGGTGATTACGGTTTGGTTAAAGCGCGTGCGGCGTACAATCTGCCATTAAGTGACACCCTGGCTATGCGTGCATCGTTCATCTCTAATAAGCGCGATGGTTTTACCGAAAATCTCACCCTAGGTCAGGATCTCGATGACGCCAACAGCCTGTCTGCTCGCGTTCGTTTGCTCTATGAGCCCTCAGATAATTTTCGCGCTAATTTTACGGCTCAGTACTTTGATGAAGATCGCAATGGTGCAGCACAAAAAGGCCTATTAGATCCAACTCCAGGCGCCAGAAAACTGCGTCAAAACTCAACAGCCGAATATGAGCTAGAGTCACAATTGTACAGTGCCGTATTGGAATGGGATTTCGAGTCATTTAGCATTAAGTCGCTAACTAGCTATCAGGACGATGATATTTTAATTCGCCGCGACAATGATCGTAATGATCTGAATTTTCTACCACCGTTTGCTCAACTCCCTAGTTCTTATGACCCTGAGACCAATAAGCAGACAACCATTACTCAAGAGGTAAACTTAGTTTCCTCCGAACCTCTATTTGGGAAACTCGACTGGGTCGCTGGTGTATTTTACTTAGATACAGAGGTTGAGATCAGCATCCTTGAGCGCCTTGATTTCGGTTTTGATGGCACTTTTGATCCATTCACCATCGAGACTATTTACGCCTATGGTGGTGATGTAGGTTTTATATCTGATTCCAAACCAGAGCGCGACTCAACCTCTATTTATGGGCAGGGAACTTGGAACTTCAGTGAAACTTGGCGAACCGTGTTCGGCCTGCGCTATACAGAAGATGAAGTCTATAGTGCAGTGACTAACTATTACGGGCGAGAAGGCACAGATGTCCTAGAGATTGAAAGTGATAAAGTCACTGGGCGTCTAGTGGTTGAACATGACATTAATGAAAGCACCATGCTCTTTGGATCTTTTACTAAAGGGTTTAAGCCTGGAGGATCGAACCTGACCTATGGCACTGAAGCTGTGGTAGCGCCAATTGTCGTCTTACCTATCTTTAACGAAGAAATTGTTAATGCCTATGAAATTGGTCTAAAAACTGATTTGGCTGACGGACGAGTACGCTTGAATGCCGCCGCCTTTTACTATGACTATAAGAATCTGCAATATCAGGCCACAGATCCTGAAGTCTTTAATGGTGGCGTAGGTAATATTCCAGAGTCAGAAATTTTCGGTGCCGAATTAGAGTTTTCTGCATTTTTATCCGATTCCCTTATCCTCGATGCACGCATGGCATGGTTGGATACGGAAATCACCTCAGATCATCTCGCCTTAGACAATGTCCAATCAGAAGCGTCTGGTAATGCTTTGTTAGGACAGGGGTTTGATCTTTTTAGTGATGAGATTCAGATAGCGCGAGCTAACCAGATTCAAAATGTGAATGGAAATGAATTAGCCAAGACGCCTAGTTTTACCGGAAACCTGTCACTTAACTGGACCAAGGAACTCGAAGCCTGGGGCGAAATGCGCAGTACACTCCAATACACCTATCGTGGGGACTTCAAACACCGCATCTTCAACAATGCTGATACAGATATAGTGCCAAGCTATGATGTTCTGGATTTAGTAGTGGGTTTTTATCCCGGCGCTAGCGAGAGCTGGCATGTAGAACTTGTTGCTAAAAACCTTACTGATGAAGATGGTATCAATGCTCGCTTTACTGATGTATTTGGTGTTGGAGCAACCGGTGATGAACTTATAGGGCCTCGCCAATTGATGGTTCGTTTTGGCATGAACTTTTAGTATTAGCTATTAAAAATCTAACCCCGGATAGATATTCTGTTCGGGGTTTTTTTATTAAGAATGTCTTATATCGCAGATTTAATAATCGTCCAAGGCAATGCCTAACAACGACCAACCATGTTAATATTAATGATTATCAAAAGTCCTTATTTGGAATAAGAATCGATGGAAAAGCGTTACATTCAAGCCCAGCAGCTACTAGAGGACTCCTACCGCCTGGCATGGAATATTTTTGAGAGTGGCTATCGTCCTAACTATATTGTGGGCGTTTGGCGTGGTGGCGCTCCTATTGGCATCGCAGTGCAAGAATTTCTTGATGTGCTGGGTGTTGAATCAGACCATATTGCCATTCGCACCTCATCCTATACCGGTATTGGTGAACGCAGTAAAAAGGTTAAAGTGCATGGTCTTAGTTATATTATCCGGCAGCTTGAATCTGAAGATTCGTTATTAATCGTTGATGATGTCCACGACACAGGCCTCTCTATCCAACAGGCAATAGACGATCTTAAGAAAGCCTGTAAAAAAAACACACCCGACATCCGTATCGCCACCCCCTATTACAAACCCAAAAATAATAAGGCCGGTAAGGCCCCTGACTATTTTCTTCACGAAACAGATGAATGGCTAGTGTTTCCTCATGAATTGCATGGTCTTACGGCTGATGAGATTCGTCAACATAAACCAGAACTTGCAGACTTGATCGACAAAATGGCGCCTCTTATTTAAGGGGAAGTATTCTTTTAAGAACTTTTTATGTACCGTTAAAATATCAGTCTTTTGGCAATTGACTAGCTTGTGCTATCCTCGTTTTTCATCAATAACAACAACCGCCTCCTATGAGCGATATCCAAAGTATTAAAACCTCTGAACCAGATGTAGATATGGCTATATTCATTCCCGCCGTCTTTATTGTCTTAGTATGTGCCATACCCTTGATGCTTTTTCCTGATAGTGCTTCGCAACTCTTGGATTATGGACGACAAGTCATTATGACCAATTTTTTATGGTTATATCTTATCGTCGGCCTAGGTGCCTTCGGTTTTTGTATGTGGCTCGCATTCGGTCGTTTTGCCCATGTAAAATTGGGCGCACCTGACGAACCCCCTGAGTACTCCGACGCTCACTGGGTCGCAATGATGTTTACTGCGGCTATTGGCGCATCAGTTTTGGCTTGGGGTTTTGCCGAACCTATCTATTATCTTCAAACACCTCCGTTGGGTATTGAAGTCGGATCAACTAAATCATTTGAGTGGGCTCATATGTACCCTCTACTGCATTGGGGGTTAGTACCCTGGTCGATTTATGCAGTCCCTGCAGTCCCAATTGCATATATGCTTTATGTGAAGCGTTATCCAGTATTACGAATTAGTAGTGCCTGTGACGGGGCTCTGCCGGTTAAAGGCCGCAGTCAAACCAAAACAATAATTGATATTTTGATTATTCTTGGAATTGTTGGGGGAGTGACAACCTCACTAGGATTAGTAGTGCCCTTATTATCGGCAATGCTAGCGACGCTTTTTGATATTGACGATAGTATGTTGATTAAAATGTCCGTCCTCTTCCTATGGACACTGCTATTCGGTGCAAGTGTTTATCGGGGCCTCAAATCTGGTATTAAAGTCCTTGCTGACATTAATATGGCTCTAGCCCTCTTTGCTGTCCTATTCATACTCGTCGCTGGACCGGGAGTCTTTATCCTAGATCTTACAGTCAATAGTATAGGATTGATGTTCAATAACTTTATTAGTACCGCAACCTGGACTGATCCTATCAATAATGGCAGCTTTCCCGAGGACTGGACTGGTTTTTATTGGGCATGGTGGCTGGCTTATACCGGAATGATAGGTCTGTTCTTCGGTCGAATCTCAAGAGGTCGAACTATTCGCCAACTGGTATTAGGTGTCATTATATGGGGCTGTTTGGGTACTTGGTTAGTGCTCGCAGTTATGGGAGGCTACTCCCTCTACCTAGAATCTACTGGTGGTCTTAATGTTTCAGAAATTTTAACTAACCAAGGTATGTCGTATGTCAATGCTCTAGTGATAGAGACGCTCCCTCTTGGCAAATTCACTTTACTGATTTTTATAATCCTATCAGTGATTTTTTCGGCGACCACCATTGATTCATCAGCCTATGTTATTTCAAGCATCTGTGCGAAAAATCTTCCGAGCGATCAGGAACCAAGACGATGGAGCAGAGTAGCTTGGGCCATCCTTCTTGCTGTTATCACCGCCGGCATACTTCAGTCAGGGGCATTAAACACTGTTCTATCAATTACTGTTCTAAGCTCTGTTCCCCTAATTCCTATTATGATTCTATTGTGTATTTCACTGGTACGTTGGTTGAACCAAGACTTCGGCCATCTAGTGAAGCCCAAAGAGCTATCTTTAAAAAGCGAAGACCTGAATTCAGAGCACTAGCCAACCTAGCGGTCAAGACAAAGAATATCACTGGAGAGAACCTCCGGTGATATCAATAACACTCTTAAAGCAAAGTTACTAGCGGTTGAAAATCACAATTCACTATAAATTGGCATAGTAAGTGCCATATATTTTATATATACTTCACGGAATGTAATAATCAGTTTTAATGTTTGTTTTAATCCCATTTTATAGGGTATATCAGGCCCGTAAAAACCTTGAAGCCAGAGACTGAGTAGTCTTTGTAAGCCACACTTACATCAATTAATAGGAGCAATTATGGACTTTACCGCCTTTTCAAAATCACGAAAGAGCGTACGCGGGTTTCAACAAAAATCTGTACCCAAAGAAGTAGTTGATGACATTATCAACACTGCAAAATGGGCACCGTCCTCATACAACACTCAAACCTGGCATATCCATGCAGTGGCTGGAGAAGTACTTAACAAAATTCGCGAAGGCAATACGAAGAATACCTTGGCAGGAAAACCTAACGTCCGCGACTTTCCCTATAAAGAAAAATACGAAGGAGGACACCGCCAAAATCAAATTGATGTTGCTGTGCAGCTGTTCGAAGCAATGGGTATTGAGAGAGACGACAAAGAAAAGCGTATGGATTGGATGTTAAGAGGATTTCGTCAATTTGATGCTCCAGTATCGTTAGTGCTTACTTATGACAAAAGTCTTGAACCTGCTGCGATCACTCAATTTGGATTGGGCTCTCTTGCTTATGGTATTGTGCTCGCCGCGTGGGAGCGAGGGATTGGATGCGTCATAAATGGTCAAGGCATTATGCAGTCGGATGTGGTTCATCAACACGCTAATATTCCAGATGATCAAGCCATTATGATTTGTATTGCTATGGGCTATCCTGATGAAAGCTTTGCCGCAAATGACGTTCGTTCTACACGCGCTGATAATAGTACTTTTGTTACTTACACTGGTTTTTAAGCCCACGAGTAAAGCGTGTAAGCGCAGCTAAGGCTGCGCTTACAAAGTGTCCTCAGTGTTTGACCCACCGCGCAGTTAGCTATAATCTCTTATTCCAACGGATGACCATGTTAACCACGGAATAGTGTATGAGTGAATTCCCAAAGTTCAAGCAGGCTGACTACCCCAAACTATATCTTGAGCAAACTGATAAGGACTTATCGAAAAGCCTACATCCTAGTTTTCGCTACGCATATTTTAAAACCATTGCTAAGGGCGGAAAGTCACTCATTCAGTCTTGCAAAGATTTACATTTAGGTCGCGTGGTTTGCCACAAGTCTTTAAAGCCTGAGTTTGCCGACGACGCTATTGAACAAAAACGTTTATTACGCGAAGCGCGTATTTCAGCGATGTTGCAGCATCCCAATACAATGCCAACCTATGAGCTGGGTAGAGATCGTAAGGGGCATTATTATTTTACGATGAAGCTCGTCCACGGCTATACCTTTCGGGAAATTATTAACTACCGCGAGCGCTATGACACTACCCAACTGTTAGATATCGTTATCCAGGTAGCGTATGCCTTGGAATATGCCCACACCCATGGCGTGGTGCATCGAGACATAAAACCAGAAAACATCTTAGTCGGCCCTTTTGGTGAGGTGCTGTTATTGGATTGGGGATTAGCAAAGGTTAGAAGCGAGGAAGGTGAAGAGTCAGATATTGACAGTATTGAGCCGCAACATGCCGTTGATGATCAAAGCATGACCGGATTTCAAAAACTACAGGGTACTATTAGCTATATGTCGCCGGAACAGATTAAAAAAGCGCATGATATCGACGGTAGGACTGATATATACAGTCTTGGCTGTTTGCTCTATGAAGCACTTAGCGGAAGAACTCCTGCCTCTGGTGAGACGATGGACCAGCTCATTGCCAGCACCATGAATGATCAACCACCGCAATTAACATCAATAACATCAATGCCAATATCTAACGTACTCAATGACACCATCATGCAGTGTTTACAAAAAAATCCTGACCATCGTATGGCAACCATGGCAGAATTAATTAGATGTCTTAAACAATAGACCTGTGTTAGCTCATTACCTGGGCAAGAATAAGGGAGATATTGTCTTGACCCCCGCAATCTAAGGCTCGGTCGAGTAATTTGTCAGCGTAACCTTCTAAATTTCCGGCAAACTTTAACCCATACTCTAGTAGTAATTGATCATCTATCCGATCGCTTAAACCATCAGTGCACGCTACGATAATATCCCCTGCTTTCAACTCAAAACAGCCTGTGTCTGGTTGAATCAATAATATACTGCCCACCTTTTGCGTCAGAATACTGGGTGCACGCCGGTAAAGTTCTGGCGCCAACGTTGCATCAATTTTATTACGATCTAAGGTGTGGTCTTTGGTTAACATTTGAATGCTAGTGTTTTCAGGTCTAACAATATAGATTCTGGAATCACCGACCCAAGAAAAATGTAACTGATTATTGATCATCAAAAAGCATGTCAGGGTCGAGCCCATCGTACGATATTTCTCTTCGTTGCGCTGAATGGCAATAATTGCCTCATTGGCATACTTCACGGCATTGCCAAGCTCACCAGCTGGCTTTTCAAGCAGCTTAGTCGAGGTTGTGTTAGCAAGATATTCAATGCTGGCATCTACCGCAATTTGACTGGCGACCTCACCAAAATCAGTGCCGCCCATACCGTCTGCGATAGCCGCCAAAAACCCATTTTGATGAATTCTTAGATAGTCTTCATTATTACGCTTTACTTTGCCAGTATGGCTGCGCGAACAAAACTGAAGGCTAAAATCTTTAGGCATGGTCGACAGTTTACCTGATGTAAATGAACGGACAAGGGTTAGCTAACAAGAGTGCTTAAAGTGCCGCAATATTTTAATTCTCTATTTATGAGAATTTGATTATTATTGGGTAAAGGTATTGATAAGCAACCATAAAATCTTAGGTATCTGTATGGCAACAATTAAAGAAGCAGCTAGAGAAACACCTGTTGTTCATCGTACCGATGTTTTAGTCGTCGGAAGTGGTCCAGGTGGGCTCGCCGCAGCAATGGCTTCCGCTAGAGCCGGAGCTGAAACCACTTTGCTTGAGCGTTATGGCTGCTTTGGTGGCAACCTGACTCAAGTCGGTGTTGAAGGGTTCGCATGGTACCGACATGACAAAACCGTTGACAGCGAAGGTATTGGTATTGAGTTCGAAGAGCGCGCTAAATCAATGGGAGCAGCCAACCCCGAACCTCAATCTAATAGCCATGCTATTGATGGTGAAGCCTTTAAGTATGTTGCTGACGTGCTAGTTCAAGAGGCTGGTATTACGCCAATGCTCCACAGAACCATGGTTGCCACTATTGTAGAAGAAGGTGTTATCAAAGGTGTCATCGTAGAGAGTAAAGCTGGCCGAGAGGCCATTTTAGCGAAGCGCGTTATTGATGCCACTGGTGATGCTGACATCGCTCACCGAGCCGGTGCGCGGGTACATAAAACACCCGTAGAAGAAATGATGGCAGCCTCTGTTATGTTCTCTATGAATGGTGTCGACAAAACTCGATTTATCGAAGACGTGAAATCTAATCCTCATACTTACAGCGATTGGTGCGGACCGGACTGGTCAATGGAGACAACAGGCAAAGAAGATAAATTGTTTTCGCCCTATTTAAAAAAGCCGTTTGAAAAGGCCATTAAATCCGGCCTGATTCCAGCAAATTTGAATACTATTACCGGTACCTGGGGTGCCATCAGCGACCAAGGTGATCTTAGTTACCTAAATTTAGTGCATCTAGCTGGATTGGATGCCACCAACCCTGATCATCTTACAAAAGGTGAAATGGAGGGTCGTCAGCAAGCCATGTTAGCGATTGAGGCATTGAAGCAATTTAATCCAGGGTGCGAAAATGCCAAACTAAGAAATTTTGGAATGACACTAGGCGTTCGAGATACTCGCAAGATTGATGCGGTTTACAATATGACCGCTCATGATGTTCGCGAACAAGGTCAGTTCGAGGACAGCATTGGTATATTTCCGGAATTTATTGATGGTTATGGCATTCTCATACTGCCAACGACCGGCCGCTACTTTCAGCTCCCTTACCGATCTATGCTCCCTCAGGGTGTACGCCATTTACTCGTCACGGGCCGCTGTGTAGGCGGAGACCAAGACTCACATGCCGCTGTACGAAATATGATGTGTTGCGCAGTGAATGGCCAAGGTGCCGGGGTGGCCGCTGCAATTTCGATACAAACCAATGTTGACGTCGCCGATGTCGATATTAAAAAGGTCCAGAAGAAGCTCATACAGCAAGGGGCTCGCATACACTGACACTAAGGCAGCGTTAAGCCGTTTGAAAAGGATGCATTGTCATTACGCCGCTTATGCTATAAATTTTATACTCTAGGTTTCGGAAATTCTTACGCTATAGATAATCATTCAAAAAGCAGGTATGTGCCATGCCATTAACGATTAACCCTAATGTTTTTATCACCTGTGCTATTACTGGTTCAGGGAACACTCAAGATCGGAGTCCAGAAGTACCCCGCTCACCCAAAGAAATTGCCGAAAGTGCTATTGCAGCGGCTCAAGCGGGCGCTGCAATAGTCCACTGTCATGTGCGCGACCCCGAAACTGGTGTGGCTTCTAGAGACCCTAAACTGTATCGAGAGTTAACTGATCGGATTCGTGATTCAAAGACTGATGTTGTCTTGAACCTAACCGCAGGAATGGGTGGTGACATGGTCTTTGGGCCACCCTCCGCACCACTGCCATTACATAATAGTACTGATATGGCGAGTGCGGAAAGTCGAATGGAACCCATTGCTCAGTGCCTACCTGAAATATGTACACTGGATTGCGGCACCATGAACTTTGCCGAAGCTGACTACGTGATGACCAATACCCCCGGTATGCTTAGAGCGATGGGCAGCATGATGACCGCACTAGGCGTTAAACCTGAAATTGAAGCTTTTGATACCGGTCATCTGTGGTTTGCTAAAGAGCTGGTAAAGGAAGGTGTGTTGAGCAGTCCCGCATTAGTACAACTATGTATGGGTGTGCCCTGGGGCGCTCCCAATGATCTCAATACTTATATGGCTATGGTGAATAATATTCCTGATAGTTGGCACTGGTCGTCATTCTCTATTGGTCGTCACCAAATGCCCTATGTAGCCGCCTCTGTTCTAGCTGGAGGTAATGTGCGTGTTGGTCTAGAAGACAACCTTTGGCTCGAAAAAGGTGTTCTAGCGACTAATGCAGCTCTAGTCACAAAAGCAGCCACAATTGTCGAGGCTATGGGGTCAACTCTGATGAAGCCCCAGCAAGTTCGAGATCAGCTAGGGTTAACGAAACGATCGCCGCGATGAGTAAAACTGACTCAAACGTAAATAAACTGGTGAACAATGAGATTACATTTGGCGTTATTGGCGGCGGGGTTATTGGTGGTGGCTGGGTCGCGCGCTTTTTACTGATGGGTTTTGATGTCAATGTGTTTGACATCGACCCACAGGCTCAACGAAAAATTAAGCAGATGCTAGAAAATGCGCGTCGCTCAATGCCGGGTCTATTCGAGTATCTGTTGCCCGAAGAAGGCCAGCTAACTTTTTGCTCGACTATTAGGGATGCGGTTAGCTCGGCTAACTGGATTTGTGAGTCAATTCCTGAACGCTTAGCACTTAAACAGTCGGTCTATGACGAGATACAAGCTCACTGCTCAGAGGAAGCGATCATTGCGTCCTCAACCTCTGGCTTCAAACCCTCTGAGTTGCAAGCAACCTCATCGAGACCCGAACAGATTATTGTTGCACATCCATTCAATCCCGTTTATCTGATTCCTCTGGTAGAGTTGGTGGGTAACATCAAAACTACTGCGCGAGCCGCAGTGGTTATCTCCCAACTGGGAATGCACCCTCTCACGGTGCGCAAAGAAATTGATGCGCATATTGCTGACCGCCTCCTAGAAGCGGTATGGCGTGAAGGTTTATGGTTGGTCAACGATGGTATTGCAACCACACAAGAAATTGACGACGCTATTCGTTATGGGTTTGGCCTGCGCTGGGCGCAAATGGGAATATTTGAAACCTATCGCATAGCCGGTGGAGAATCCGGTATGGCGCATTTTATTCAGCAGTTTGGTCCGGCATTAGAATGGCCATGGACCAAACTTATGAATGTGCCCGAGCTTACCGATGAGTTAGTTAACAAGATTGCCAGCCAATCAGATGAACAATCCGGACAGTACTCGATTAAAGAATTGGAGCATATTCGCGATGACAACCTGGTTGCCATGATGCGTGCCTTAAAACTCAAAAATTGGGGGGCAGGAAATCTACTCAATAAGATAGACCATGAACTCGAAGCTAAGGCTGTCGAGCCCCAGACGACTCTTACGCAAAGCGCCTCTGTATTGACCGTAAGTCGAGTGGTTCCATCCAGTTGGATCGACTTTAATGGCCACATGAACGATAGCCATTATGCTGAGGTTTTCTCTAAAGCCAGTGACATTATTTTGCGACGTCTGGGCGCAGATCCCGAGTATGTCGCCCGCGGCTATAGCTTCTTCACCGTAGACATGAAAATTGACTACATTAATGAGTGTCACGCAGGAGAACAGGTTTTTGCTTTCACGACTATTAAATTGGCCGAGGGTAAAAAACTAGACCTGTACCATGAGATGAAAAATGCTCAGGGTACTGTCTGTGCCACTGGCTCTCAGTTCTTACTGCATGTTGACTTAAATTCACGTAAATCTTGTCCACCTTTAGAGCCTGTTGCCAGTGCTTTGGAGGGTTTAGATTAGATAGCCTCAAGAGAGGGCTTTGCTGTGCAAGACACTAATGTTATTCCCACCCCCGATAGTCGGTATTGGCCGCCAAGCGAAACGATTAGGTCTGCAAAAATTAGTCATAAAGCCATTATGCTCAACTGGAGCAACAAGCAGGAATCTAAGTTACACCCGCTATGGCTGCGGGATAATTGCTGCTGTGAGCAATGCTTAAATCAAGTAACGCGAGAACACTTGTTGGATCTGCGTGACATACCCGCCGATATTGAAGCTGCAACCGTTAAGGTTGATGCCCAGGGGGCACTTTGTGTCACCTGGGCTTCCGATCAGCATAGTAGTCGCTTCAACCCCGCATGGCTTTACGCTCATAGTACTCATCAACCACCCAAAAATTCAAAGCCACAACTATGGCGCGCTGCGGACTTTTCAGAACCACCCAGTTTTTACGCCGATCAGGGTGAAATTAGTGAGCAACTTTTACATGAGGTGTTACTCAGCGTAAGGCATTTCGGTTTTGCACGGCTAAGAGGCTTAACCACCGATCTGGAATTGGTTGAGCAGTTCGCTCAGCGGATAGGACCTGTACGGGAGACACATTTTGATCGAATTTTCGATGTCATATCAAAACCTGACGGCGACAGTAATGCCTATACCAGTCACTACCTAGCAGCCCATACCGACATACCGACTCGCGAATCACCACCGGGAATTCAGATACTTCATTGTCGGATTGCTGATGCTCAGGGGGGTGAAAGCACCATGACTGACGGCTTTAAAGTCGCTAAAGATATTGAGCAACAATTCCCCGAGTACTATAAGACACTGACCACTACAAAGTGGTGTTATGCCAATAGAGCCGGACCAAAAGACTACCGCTGGGAAGCGCCCACTATTAACTTAGACGACAACGGTGAGCTATCCGAGATCAGAATGCTGCCATTTTCTCGAGCACCCTTACAGGCAAGTTTTGATGAGATTGAGGCCACTTACGCCGCATTAAGATGCTACATGGAAAAGGCTAATTCTGCAGAGTACCAAGTAAGCTTCCCCTTTAAAGCCGGCGACCTGATTATTTTCGATAACCGTCGAATCTTACATGGGCGTGGTGAGTTTTATCCACAGACCGGCAACAGAGCACTGCGCGGAACCTACATTGAACGGGATGATGTCTTGTCCAAGATCCGACAGTATGAGCATAGATGATTGACTACAGGCCAGTATTAGAATGTAGTGGTGAAAATAAAAAGGGCCCAACTGCCAGTGCAGTTGGGCCCTTTTTCTACTCTTACTCTTACTATCTACTTTTACTAGAAGTCCTTAGAGAACCGCACACCTACAGTCCGCGGTCTAGCACGAACACCGTAGTTTTGAGCTCCACAGGTTCCTGCAGCACACTGGCTCGTTAGATAAAGTGGCGCATCTTCATCAGTTGCATTCTTAATGAAGAAGTCTACAGAATATGAGCCTGTGGCAATACCGGCGCTAAGATCAAGGAAAGTATTAGAAGGCACGTCCCCTCGAATTGCGTTATCTGCCTGATTCATACTTGAACCTCTTTCGCCCTCGTAGGAGAAGGCACCCTGTATATGACTGTCATACCCACCTGCCTCAAACGTATAGCGAGCAACAATATTACCCTTAAAGTCAGCCGTTACAGGTAATGAGGTTCCTTTTGGAGCAAGTACTGCAGTCACATTACCATCAGCGTCAAAGTTGGCATAGTCGCTAAGTAACTCAGAATCAATAAACGTGAATGCTCCTGATACTGTTAAGTTATCAGTAGGAACCCAAAGAATCTGCCCCTCTAATCCCAGTACCTCCGCAGATGGACCATTGGCAACCTGAGTGATGGCGTTAGCGCCAGTGAATGAAATTTGGAAATCATCCCACTCTTCTTTGAACACTGCTCCGTTAAACTGCAAGGTGTTATCCATCCACTGCGTCTTCCAACCTAATTCCCAGTTAGTCAGGAAGTCAGATGTATAATTACCCGCACCAGGTGCACGGTTAATACCACCCGGACGGTAACCCTCAGACCAAGTTCCATACATCATATGGTCATCGGAAATCTGCCAAGTTAGATTAACTCGACTTACGTTTTCACTCTCATTAATACCTTTATCAACGTTCAGACAAGGTTTGTCTTTATAGTCAGCTTGTCCCGTGGGGAACAAATTACATCTGTTCTCACCATTAGATGACCACATGGGCGTAAAGCCTAGTCCGAAACCAAAGAACCCCTTTACCGTTACTTCTGGTTTAAAGAAACGCGTTCCCACCGTCAACTCAAGATCATCAGTAATGTCGTAGCTAAGACTCGCAAAAACAGCTTCATCTGTATCTTCACGATCCAAGCTGTTCAGATAAACGGTACTATCAAAGCGTGGATTAGGATTATCTTGGTTCGGTTCCATGCTATCTGCCAGACCATCGACTCTCCAGTGTTGTTGGAAGTCGTGCTTTTGATTCTGGTAGAAAAGTCCAACCAGACCACGTACTCGATTATCTTGCGGCGAGCTAATTCTCAATTCATGGCTGGTCTTTTTGTAGCCATCATCATTGGTGAAATAAGCACCACCCATGATTCGGGTTCCGGCGTCAGGGAAAAACATGTTTGGAACTGCGCGATCGCCACTATTGGCAAAGTGCAGATCAGCGTAATAACCTGTGGTATAGGCTGTGTCATACCAGTAGGAGTAATCGCTGTAATCAAATGATCCGTCGACTTCACGATCAAGATAAGACGCCGCGTAACTAACATCAAAGTTGCCGATGCTACCTTCGATGGTCAAGCCGAGCTGGTACCACTCATCGTCAGTATATTCATTCTGGAAATGCGTAACCGACTGATCTTCTGATACGAAATCACTGAGATCTTCACCCCAAGATCCTTGCCCTTCCTGTTTTTGGTACATAACCTGTGGCATGACGCTCCAGCTATCATTTAAGTCAACACGCAACGAGGCGCGGGCGCCCATAGTATCCATGGTGTTGTAATTATCTTCAGCTGTAGCTGTGTTAGTAACAATGATGTCGTCGGCAGTAGTGCTAGCCACTCCTGGGAATGTTCGACTTCCAAGAACGTTATCGATATAACCTGCATCACTGCGATTCCAACCCACTAAACGGATCGCCATATTGTCGGCAAGAGGTATGTTGACAAAACCCTCGGCTACATAGCCTGAGTCATCACCATCAACCATATTTCCTTCTAAACCATAACCTGCAGAAAATTCATTCAGATCAGGCTTATTAGTGATAATACGGATTGTTCCGGCTTGAGAGCTGGCACCGTATAGAGTTCCTTGAGGTCCTGACAATGCCTCTACACGAGCAACGTCATACATATGTATGTCTAAGTTACCCTGAATAGTAGTAATGGGTTGTTCATCCAGATACATGCCCACACTTGGCTGTGATGTGGTCGCTTGACCATCTCCAGCTGTCGCGATACCGCGCATATAAACAAGTGTAAAACTAGACCCAGCGCCCAATGAAGGTGTCATAGCGACACTTGGCAGCATTTTAGCGTAGTCCTGGAAATCTTGAATACCCAGGTCACTTATAGTCTCATTACCAAGCGTCTGGATACTAATAGGTACATCTTGAAGGTTCTGAGCACGCTTTTGAGCGGTTACTACAACCTCCTCAATACCTGCACTCTGCTGAGCAATCAGCCCGGGGCTAAGCAGTAATATAGCCGCCGCAAGCGGAGCTCTGCCAAACCTATTCGGAAATTTTTTCGTTGTTATTTTTTTCATTTTACATCCCCCAAAAAATTTAAAGTATAAAGTTACTCTTCTTTTTAGTTCAAGGCTACCTAAAAAGCCAATATAAACAGCATTAATCTAATCAATTAATCAGTTTAATTGATAAAAGCCCTGTTTTTTTTATTTTAGGGGCTTTAAAGCGGAACTTAATCAATTTACATTATCGTGGCGGCATCTCAGGGTAACTATCCAGCACAAGACCCAATGAGTCTTTTAAAGGATTCAACCAGGGCTCATAATTAGCCCACTGCTCCATCCCTTGCCGATAAATCGGTTGGCGTACCTGCTCTGAACTTGCCGTGCGCACGCCTCTCTGAGTTTCAAAAAAACGTAAGCAGGCCGGCTCAAAGTCGAGCTGGCAATAAGCCAAGAGCTTGCGCACCTGGGCCTCTGTATCCTCGACAGTTTGTTCATAAATAACTCTGTGAATCCGTCCGGGTAATACAGTGTCGAAGTGCGCCATTAGTTCAACATAGTCATGATAAAAACGGCCAATATCTGAGAGGCTGTAACTGAAGTTCTGGCCCCTTGCATAGTACTGTTTAAAATTAGACAGGCAGCAGCCCATTGGATGCCGTCGTGCATCAATGATTTTTGCATTGGGCAGAATTAGGTGAATCATGCCAATGTGTAAAAAATTATTAGGCATTTTGTCAATAAAAAATGGGCTGTCAGTTTTACGATG
>Ga0209279_10000082_pt1:0-2500 | contig 66217 bp, 67 predicted proteins | sample CoawatmetaG00DNA_3_FD_187508 | JGI IMG/M metagenome (GOLD analysis project Ga0209279, IMG submission 187508) | Marine microbial communities from the West Antarctic Peninsula - Coastal water metaG006-DNA (SPAdes) (version 2) | ecosystem: Environmental > Aquatic > Marine > Coastal ...
GTGCCGTAGGTTCAAATCCTACTATCCCGATGTAAAAATTAAGAAATATCTTACTTTGAAATGTTTTTAATTTCACAAAATGTCATTTCAGTTACCATAGAAAAATTTGTTCGATTATTTACAAATTTATTTCCGATAAAATTAAAAATCATGTATAATATATTATGAAAACTCGTATTTAACAAATAGATAAACATATTAACTATTTTTTATTTTTTATGAGGGTTTCATAGATTTCCGTCTCCCAAAAGGAGAAAATCAATGGCAATAAGCTCAACAGAGCGTCGCTCAAAAAACGTACAAGTTTTTGTAGAAAAAGACGCTGTCGAAACTAGTTTCGCAAAATGGGCCCAACCAGGACATTTTTCAAGAACTTTAGCTAAAGGTCCAAAAACAACTACATGGATTTGGAACTTACATGCTGACGCTCATGATTTTGATAGTCAAACAAGCTCATTAGAAGAAGTTTCTCGTAAGATTTTCAGTGCACATTTTGGTCAATTAGCAATCATCTTTTTTTGGATTAGTGGGATGCACTTCCATGGTGCATACTTCTCTAATTATTCTGCTTGGTTAGCAGATCCCATCGGTATTAAGCAAAGTTCACAAGTAGTTTGGCCAATTGTGGGTCAAGAAATTCTAAACGCTGATGTTGGTGGCAATTTCCAAGGTGTTCGAACAACATCAGGTTGGTTCCAAATGTGGCGAGCAGAAGGAATTACTAGTGAAGTCGAATTATATTGGACAGCAATTGGTGGTTTAGCTATGTCAGCAATTATGTTATTTGCTGGTTGGTTCCATTACCATAAAGCAGCACCAAAGTTAGAATGGTTCCAAAATGCAGAATCAATGATGAATCATCATTTAGCTGGTTTATTAGGTTTAGGCTGTTTATCATGGTCTGGTCATCAAATTCATATTGCATTACCAATTAATAAATTATTAGATGCAGGTGTTTCACCACAGGAAATTCCTTTACCACATGAATTCTTAATTAACCGTGATTTAATGGCACAGTTATATCCAAGTTTTAGTAAAGGTTTAGCACCATTTTTTGGTGGTAATTGGGGTGAATATTCTGATTTTTTAACATTTAAAGGTGGTTTAAACCCTGTAACAGGTGGTTTATGGTTAAGTGATATTGCACATCACCATTTAGCATTATCAGTTTTATTTATTATTGCTGGTCATATGTACCGTACAAATTGGGGTATCGGTCACAACATGAAAGAAATCTTAGAAGCTCATAAAGGTCCTTTTACCGGTGAAGGTCATAAAGGGTTATATGAAATTTTAACAACATCATGGCATGCTCAATTAGCTATTAATTTAGCAATGATGGGGTCTTTAAGTATTATTGTAGCACATCATATGTATGCAATGCCTCCATACCCTTACATTGCAACAGATTACGCGACACAATTATCTTTATTTACACATCATATGTGGATTGGTGGGTTTTGTGTAGTTGGTGGTGCAGCTCATGGTGCTATCTTTATGGTTCGTGATTATACACCAGCAAATAATTACAATAACTTGTTAGATCGTGTGTTACGACACAGAGATTCAATTATTTCACATTTAAATTGGGTTTGTATTTTCTTAGGCTGCCATGCATTTGGATTCTATGTTCATAACGATACTATGCGAGCATTAGGACGCCCTCAAGATATGTTCTCAGATAAAGCAATTCAATTACAACCAATTTTTGCACAATGGATTCAAAATATCCATTTATTAGCACCTGGAACAACAGCACCAAATGCTCTAGCAACAACAAGTTATGCTTTTGGTGGTGATGTTATTGAAGTTGGTGGAAAAATCGCAATGATGCCAATTAAATTAGGCACCGCTGATTTCATGGTACATCATATTCATGCATTTACAATTCATGTAACAGTGTTAATTTTACTAAAAGGTGTATTATATGCACGTAGTTCAAAATTAATTCCGGATAAAGCAAATTTAGGTTTCCGATTCCCTTGTGATGGTCCAGGTCGTGGTGGTACGTGTCAAAGTTCAAGCTGGGACCATGTATTTTTAGGTCTATTCTGGATGTATAATTCAATCTCAGTTGTACTTTTCCATTTCAGTTGGAAAATGCAATCTGATGTTTGGGGATCAATTACCCCAGATGGTACTATTTCACATATTACAGGTGGAAATTTTGCAAAAAGTGCAATTACAATTAATGGGTGGTTGCGTGATTTCTTATGGTCACAAGCTTCTCAAGTAATTCAATCATATGGCTCAGCATCTTCAGCATATGGTTTAATTTTCCTAGGGGCGCATTTTATTTGGGCATTTAGTTTAATGTTCTTATTTAGTGGTCGTGGTTATTGGCAAGAATTAATTGAATCAATTGTATGGGCACATAATAAATTAAACTTTGCTCCTACAATTCAACCTAGAGCTTTAAGTATTACTCAAGGTCGAGCTGTTGGATTAGCACATTATTTATTAGGTGGTATTGGAACAACTTGGGCATTCTTCCTAGCGC
>Ga0209279_10000082_pt1:22500-37500 | contig 66217 bp, 67 predicted proteins | sample CoawatmetaG00DNA_3_FD_187508 | JGI IMG/M metagenome (GOLD analysis project Ga0209279, IMG submission 187508) | Marine microbial communities from the West Antarctic Peninsula - Coastal water metaG006-DNA (SPAdes) (version 2) | ecosystem: Environmental > Aquatic > Marine > Coastal ...
GTATAAAAAGTTACAACAAAATTTTCTAATAAAAAACTCTCGGTTTTTACATAAAGAAATGATTTCAATCCATAAAAATTGGTTTGAAATAGATAAACCAAAAAGTCTCAGTTTATTAACTTTAAAAAACACAACGTTGGTTATTTATCCATATTCTTTATCAAAAAATTTAATCCGAGAAATTTTAACAAAACTTGGTAATAAAATTATTATCACAACCCAAATTAAACAAGCAAATATTGTCATAGGTTTGAAAAAACATCTGAGACAAAATATTCGTCTAAAAAATTTAGCAAATAAACAAAATATACCAATCTATACAATAAACCAAAGAAGTATTTATCAAATTATGAGATTATTACAATTTTTTATTTCTTAATTATAGTTATTAAATTCGTATTTTATTAAAGTACTACATAGATGTTTTTCTAAAAATTAAAGTGTTTTAATTTTAGCAACTATTCAATCATCCAATTAAGTATTTGGTCTTATACATTTTTTAAGTTTAAATAAAACCATACCGTATATTGCTAAAATTTATTTTTATTATTTTGTTTTCGAATTCTAAAGATTACTTATAGAAATATTTATGAATTAATAATTAAATATAAAAAGTTTTATTCCTACAGATTAGATAAGCTTATTTAAAAAATCTATAGATAGTTAATATACTTTTTAAATTTTACAGTCTTACTCTAGTTATATTTTTTAAATAAATTATAGTGTTTATAATATTCATAAAGATCAAACCTAATTTTAGATAAGAAATTTCAGGTTTAGGTATCAGAATATAAAAATCGACCGATACGTTCAAGAAAATTTATTCTTCTTTAGACGTTTGTTTATTAAAGTATCATTTGTAATTAATTAATCTATAGTAATATGTTTAACGATTATCAGTATAATTTTGGCGTCTTTATAAATGTTATACTACACTTTATAAGCTTGTAAAGTACTATCAACTTGTATTTATTAGGGTTAGGTTGTTAAAAGAGCATAATAGCTATCGATAGATAGGATCTAATTATTAACTATAATATGTAACTCGAACCCATTAAATAATGCTTTATATAATATTCACATATGTCGATAAGTAGTTTTCAATATATTTACTGTGTTATTGTTATTTACTTTAGTAATTAATGTTGTAGTAGGTAAGAATTTGATGATTTATGCCAGCAAAATAATCGCTTTTTCAGCTCTATAAGTTGCTTACACTTATACAGTGTACATCACCGCTGTATACGTCAGTCTTTCAAGTTTAGACTTGAATTGTTCTTTTCTCTCATTTAAAAATAGATATAGTTACAATACTAATGTACTTATCAAACCTTATGCTGCTATTTTACAATCCTGACATATTTAGATTTTTCAAGTAGATTATATTAATTACTATATCCAATAAATATTATACTACATTCTACTTAAAATAACAATATTAATATTGTTATTTTAGGTAGAATGTAGTATAATATTTATTAAGCCCGGATAGCTCAGTTGGTAGAGCAGTGGATTGAAGATCCTCGTGTCTCCAGTTCGAATCTGGATCTGGGCATTTATAAATTGCTGAGAAAAGTATTAAGAAATTTGATGGGGTCATTTTGGAATGATAATTCTACTATACCTAGTGGTCCATTACGATGTTTTGCAATTATTAGTTCAGCAGGAGTAATTTTTTCGTTTCTTTCAACCGTTGGGTTATAGTAATTTTCTCTATATAACATTAATACTAAATCTGCATCTTGTTCGATAGAACCACTTTCGCGTAAATCAGATAGAACCGGTCGTTTATTAACGCGATTTTCGACATTTCGACTTAATTGAGATAGTGCGATAATTGGTACCTGGAATTCTTTAGCAAGATTTTTAAGTTCCCTAGTAATTTGAGAGAGCTCTTGAACACGATTTTCAGATTTTAATTTTGAATTTAAGAGTAACTGCAGATAATCAATCACAATTAACCCAATTTTATTTTGTTCAAATAATATCTTTTTTATTTTAGAACGAATATCTTGAGTTGTTAGGTTTGCCTGATCATCAATAAAAAATGGTAAGCGAGAATAATTTTGAATACTTTCTTTTAATTCGTTCCAATCTTCTTTATATAGATTTCCAACTTTTAAACGAGTTTGGCTTATCCCTGTTTCATTCGATAATAGACGGTATATTAATTGTTCCTTTGACATTTCAAGACTAAAAAATACTACTGGTACTTTATATTTTTTAAGTATATTTTCGGTTATATTTAAAACAAAAGCTGTTTTTCCCATCGAAGGTCTTCCTGCAAGAATAATTAAATCAGATTTTTGAAAACCTTGTGTCAATGAATCTAAATCATAAAATCCAGATCCTAAGCCCGGTAATTCCGGTTTTAAAGCTTTCTCTTTTAATTCTAGGAAAACTGTTGAAAATAATTCGGCAGTAGTCGATTTTTTTTCCTCTATTAATTCATTTGTTAATTTAAATGACTTTTTTTCAAAATCATTCAAAATTTTTTCTAATGGAATGTTTGTAATATAAGCTGAATTAATTACTTCATAACCTAAATTAATTAATGAACGTCGTACAAATTTATCTTGAATTAATTGAATATATTCCTCTAAATAAACTAAATTAGGAATTTGATTAAGAAGTTCTAATAAAACTTTTGTACCTCCAATTTTGTTTAAACAACCAGTCTCTTTTAAAAAATCATTTACCGAAAAAACATTTATGATAAGTTTTTTGCGATACATTTCTACAATAGCTCTATAAATTTCTTGATGGTTTATAAAGTAAAAAGTTTCAACTCGAACAGTTTTTATTGTAATTTCAATTGCTTCATAATTAATTAACAAACAACTTAAAATAATTTTTTCTGCTATGAAGTTATGTGGCAAAGGGGTATCTAACATTGAAAACTGCACTTTACTATTAAATTTTTTCATATTCATTAAAATTTAGATTTTGCCTTAAGGTAAAATAGGAAACCTTGTCTTTTAAAGATATATTTATTAAAGTATTAGTATGCGTCCTTAGTTCAGTTGGTAGAACGCTAGTCTCCAAAATTAGATGTCGAGGGTTCAAGTCCTTCAGGGCGCGTTTCTCTTAAAAAGAAGAGGTGTTTATTTGAAAATAGAATTTTAATTGTTCAAAATTTCCGTAACTAATTAATGTCATATTGTAAAGATTTAAACATAATTGAGAATAAAGACTTTTAAAAAATGTTAAATCCTTTTTTAATTAATTAAAGTTAAAATTATATATCTCTATTTTATCAAGAAATAAAAATAAAATTATATGCCAAAAAAAATAACTGCATTGATTAAATTAGCGTTACCTGCTGGAAAAGCTACACCCGCTCCCCCTGTAGGCCCAGCTTTAGGTCAACATGGTGTAAATATTGCAGCTTTTTGTAAAGAATATAATGCTCGAACAACTGAAAAAACTGGACTTATTATTCCCGTAGAAATTTCAGTTTATGAAGATCGAAGTTACACTTTTCTTCTTAAAACACCGCCTGCATCGGTTTTATTAGCCAATGCTGCAAAAGTTAAAAAGGGTTCATCAACTCCAAATCGAGTAAATGTTGGATCAGTGACAAAAGTACAATTAGAAGAGATCGCTAATATTAAATTACCAGATTTGAATACTACTAAAATAAGTAGTGCAATAAGAATTGTTGAAGGAACTGCCCGGAATATGGGTATTACAATTACCGATTAATATTTAAGTTTGTAAGCTTTTAAGAAAGAAATTATATGCGAAAATTATCCAGACGTCAAAACGAAAACCTTAAAAAAACTAAAAACGTTGTTCACTCGAGTTTAGAGGAAGCAATTAATTTGCTTCAAGAAACTGCTACGGCTAAATTTATTGAATCTGTTGAATTACATGCTAATCTGAATATTGATCCAAAATATGCAGATCAACAATTACGTACAACTTTAACTTTGCCTCACGGGATAGGAAAATCACCGTGCATTGCCGTTTTAACTAATGAAGCAAATTTTAACGAGGCGAAAGAAGGTAAAGCTGATATTGTTGGAAGTCAAGATTTAATTGATGAAATTAGTCAAGGTAACATTAATTTCGATTTACTGGTTGCAACACCAGATATGATGCCAAAACTAGCAAAACTTGGTCGAGTTTTAGGTCCAAAAGGATTAATGCCTTCGCCAAAGTCGGGAACTGTTACTACAAGTTTAACAGAAACATTATCTGAGTTCAAAAAAGGAAAATTTGAATATAAAGCAGATAAAGCAGGTGTTGTTCATGTTAGTTTTGGAAAAGCAAATTTTTCAAAAAACCAATTGGTTGAAAATTTAACATCGTTATATCAATCTATAGAACAAAATCGTCCTACTGGTGTAAAAGGCAAATATTTTAAAAGTTTATTTATTTGTACTAGTATGGGGCCATCTATTCAATTAGATTTAAATTTAATTGAAGAATCATAAACTAAATATATATTTTTTAAGTAAAAATTCTTATGTCAGACAAAATCAATCAAATCGTTGAAGAATTAAAAACATTAACTTTATTAGAAGCATCAGAATTAGTAACAGCGATTGAAGAAACATTTGGTGTTGATGCATCTGCAAGTGCTGGTGGTGTTGTAATGGCTGCTGCACCAGCTGCTGCTGAAGAAGTAGAGGAAAAGACAGAATTTAATGTAATGTTAGACGAAGTTCCAGCTGATAAAAAAATTGCAGTATTAAAGGTTGTAAGAACTTTAACTGGGTTAGGATTAAAAGAAGCAAAAACGCTTGTAGAATCTGCACCTAAAATGGTTCAAGAAGCATTAAGTAAAGATGCTGCAGAAGCTGCAAAAAAACAAATTGAAGACGCAGGTGGAAAAGTTTCGTTAACTTAAGAACTTAGTAAGTTAATTAAAAAAAAAAGAGAAATTACATTTAAATAAATGTAATTTCTCTTTTTTTTTTTTAATTAACTTGCCATAAAAAAAAATTTTTATCTTTAAATTAATAAATGTTCTAAATTAAATAGAAACTTTTATATTTAAATAGATCTATTTTGGTTAATTGTATCTGTTAACGAGCTTAAAATCAATTTGATTGATCTTACAGCATCATCATTCCCCGGTATTGGAATATCTACTAAATCAGGGTCGCAATTAGTATCTAAAATAGAAATAATTGGAATATTTAGTTTACGACATTCTTGAATAGCGGTCATTTCTCGTTTTTGATCTATAATAATCGCTACATCAGGCAACTTGCCCATGTTTTTAACACCATTTAAATGTTTTCGTAACTTTTCTAATTCCTTAAAGCGTAATGATGCTTCTTTTTTTGGTAATAACTTAAAAACCCCATCAACTTCTTGCTGTTCTAAAGCTTTTAATCTTTCAATTCGACTTTTTAATGTTACCCAATTTGTTAGCATTCCACCTAACCATCTATGATTCACATAATATGAATTACAGCTATTTGCCTGTTGAGCAATTACTGCACTTGCTTGGCGTTTTGTTCCAATAAATAAGAATGTTTTTTCTTCTGAAGCTGCTTTTGCCACATAAGAATTTGCCCGTTTTAATAATTGAGCTGTTTGAACTAAATCTAAAATATGAATATTATTTCGTTCTGTATAAATATACGGAAACATTTTCGGATTCCATCTATAAGCTTTGTGTCCAAAATGAACACCAGCTTCTAATAATTGGGCTAAGTTAATATCAGCCATAAAGTTTTATAACTCCTTAATTAAATAACTATAGTTTAGTCTAGTATAGAATAACATTAACAGATTGAAAAGAAATAAATCTATATTTTAATTTTTAATTTTTCCATCGTAACTTTAGTTTTATTTTGTGAAATTAAATTAAAACAATTTGTGTAACTTTGATATCCCGTTCCAGAGGGAATTAAATGTCCAATAATTATGTTTTCTTTTAAACCACGTAACCAATCTACTCTTCCTTCAATAGCAGCTTTTGTTAAAACACGAGTGGTTTCTTGGAAACTTGCTGCTGAAATAAAACTTGGATTATTTAATGCGGCTTTGGTAATTCCTAATAATAATGGAACATAATATGCTGGACGTTTATCATGCGCTTCAATAATTTGATTAATATATTGAATATGATATAAATCAACTACTTCACGAGGTAATAATGGTGTATGTCCTTCATGTGTGATTAAAACTTTTGTAGTCATTTGTTTAATAATTACTTCTAAATGTTTATTTGCAATTGATACCCCTTGTGATTGATAAACTGATTGAACTGCATTTAATATTAATAATTGAATTTTTTTAAATGTTCGATAACTTGCTTCATAATTATTTGCTAAACGGTAAGAAATAGTAAATTTTTTCTCACTTGAAAAGAACTGTTTTTTCATCCCATAATAATTAAAGTAAATTTTTAATAAATTGTGAGGGTTAATTTTATCGTTCTCTTTTATCGTTGTTCCTAGTTTTTGAAATTCAAAACTAGGGTCAATACTAGTTTTTTGAATTAATAAACTTTTCTTTTGATTTGTTGCTAAATGTTTATTTGTAGGTTTCTTTTTCCGTGCTTCTAATAATTCTTCTATCCTCGGCAAACCTTGAACAATATCTCCAGTAATTTCTTTTTCAAAGTTTAGCAAACCAATCACTTCACCTTTTTCAATAAACTCACCATTCTTACAATAAACGCTATTTACTTCTTGTTCAAAATAATCTTCTGTTATTGAATGTATTCCAATTGATTTATTAAAAGGATATTTCAAGAATTTTAGACCTGTTAAATTCTTATGGAAAGTAACATTTTGTTTAATTTTATTAGAAATTAAATCAGAATTTTTTAATAATAACGGTAAACATTGTTTAATCTTTAACTGCGTTTTTTTAATTTTAATAGTATTTATTTGATTCTCTTTCAAGTTTTCTTTTGTTACGGAAAAATTGTTTAAAAATAATGGAATTGGAGAACTATAAAATTTCCCATTTTTTTTCATGAACATTTTTGAAAATCTAATTTTCAATCCGTATGATTTTTTCTTTGGATCTAACTTTTCTACTATTGAGCGTTTAGTAATATCGTAATAATTTAAAAAAGTATTAGTTCTATAATTAGAAATATTCTTGTTTAAGGTTATTAATTTATATTGTAAATCAACTTTTTCTTTAGAATCATCAGTTTTGCAATTTGGAAAAAAATAAGGACGCCCTTTTTGTATAGTTAAGAATTTACCATTATCAATTAAAACTTTTCCGGTTTGATTTACTTTAATGTTATCAATTATTAATTCATTTACTGTTTTATTTTTCCCTTGTTCTTTTTTAACTGTAATACAATCATCATTAGATATTAAAAAGACTTGTTTTTTATTTGAACGTTTTGATTTAAATTTTACTACTTCTAAAGAATTCTTGGTAACTGACTCAAGATATCCTAAAGTTGTATAAGAATCTATAAACTGAGTTGGCTCAATAACTAAAGAAGATTGTAAACTTGTATATTTTAAATGTGCAGGAACATATTGATTTAATAGTAATTTCTCTAAAATTTTTAGGTTTAAACGTTTTACTTTAAAAGAATTACTTAAATCAATTGTAATATTATTTTGTAGTGAGTTTTTCGAATTTAAATTTATACTTTGAGAAATCAAGTCTATACTATTAGCTGTTTTAATTTTTTGGTTTGTTTTATATAGGCAATTAGTTTTGTTAGTTATTTTAAAGATTAACCCTGATTCATTATTGGTAGTGAAGTTTTTTTCTTTAGGAATTTCATAAAGAGCAAAAGGTCGAATTAATAATTGATTATTGGCTTTCGTCGTAATATGTTCACATAAAGAAGGTTGTGTTATTTCAATATTATCAAAAATAATTTCACCCGGATAATATACATTTTTATCTAATTGTTCAAACTTTTTACCTTGATAAACAAACCCTGATTTAATCCCAATTTCTTCAATAATATTATTCTTTTGAGAGACACTTATAATTCCTGCAGTTTTTGAAATAATATTTGGAATAACTTCAAAATTTTTTGATATAAAATTACCATTTTCTACTAATAAAATATTTTTATCACAGTTTAATTTATATGTTTCTTCAGAAAGCCAAATTAAAGAATTATGAACAATTTTCTTTTTTACTTTTAACTGTAGAAAGATATTTTCCATTTCTTGATAGTTTAGAAAATTTCGATAAAAAATAAGTCCATTTTTATCAATTTTCTTTTCTAAACCTTTTAAATAAATTTCATAATAATTTTTACTTATCTTTTCATAATTTTCTTTGCTTATTTCATATGGTATATTATAGAAAACTAGCTTATTTATTGTATCCTGTTTTTGTTTAATTCGTTGATCATAATACATTATCCCACCAGTTAGTGTTTTAAAATTATTATTAAATGAAAGTGCAAAAGGTTTATAGTTATTGTAGCGTTTCCAATTTTTAAAATTTGAATCCTTTAACGTAACTAAATATTTTAAATTATTCCAATTAATTAAGTAATTTTTATTATTCCTAGGTTTAATAATTTTTTGAGCATAAGTGTTGTTTAAAAAATAGGTCTCATTTGTAATTTGAATCTTTTGCTCTAATACATTTTTTTTGTTTTTAAAAACTTTAATATATCCAGAATATTGATTTATCAATTTTGTTCTGAAAATATAACTATTTTTATTAATTTTATGATCCGTATAAAAATTTAAAAAGGAATTACTGGGAGCTTGGTAGACTTGTCCTGATAAAATCCATAATAATCTATTTTGTGTAATTAAATTTGTTCTAGTTTTCAATCGGGGGATAAAAATTTCGCCAGCTGTAGCACTTAATATTGGTTTTCTTTCTGTTAAGGTTTGTTTTTCTGTGCTTATTAATTCTCCTATTATTGCCGACTTTTTAATATATTGGTTACTTTTTACAAATAACATCGTATTTCGTAATAATTCTATTTGGATTATTTTCTCCTCATGTTGTTGAGGGATTAATATTAATGATCCTGAATTTTTAGTAACTAAAACATCATCCCCTCGATTTGTACGTAATATAATTGTCTTTAAAATTTTAGAAAATTTAATAACTCCATTTGTAGGACTAATAATTTGTTGTCGCGCTTCTGAAGTAAAAATCCCTCCTGTATGAAAAGTTCGCATTGTTAACTGTGTTCCAGGCTCACCGATCGACTGGCCGGCAAGAATACCAACTGCTTCTCCTAAATCAACCAGATTTTGATTTGATAAATCCCATCCATAACACATTTGACAAATAGAATGGTATAAACTACAAGTCAATGGAGAACGAATATGAAATTTTAAGATTTGTTTTTGTTCAAATATATTCAATAATTCTAATGTTAGATGAGTGTTAGCTGAAGCAATTAATTTCTGAGTTTTTGGATTATAAACTGGTTTTGATAAGACTCTGCCAATAATCTGCTCATTCTCTAATTCATTTCCGTTATCAATTATAAATGAAGCCGATGTTAGACAATCTTTTTCTCTAATAATAATGTCTTGTGCAATATCAATTAAACGGCGGGTTAAATAACCTGAATTTGCTGTTTTTAATGCTGTATCCACAATACCCTTACGAGCTCCATAGCCAGACATTAAATAATCTGTGATTGTTAATCCTTCACGAAAATTTTTTTTAATAGGCACACGCATAATTTCACCACTAGGGTCAGCCATAAGGCCTCTCATCCCTACAAGTTGACGGACTTGTGATAGATTTCCTCTAGCGCCTGAGAATGCCATTATATAAACCGAGTTTAGAGGATCATATGTTTTAAAATATGTTACTACGTTATCTTTTAAAGATTCGCTAGCTATACTCCAAGTGTCAATAATTTTTTGAAAACGTTCTACATCTGTGATTTTCCCCTTTAGACAGATTTTTTCTGCATTTAAAATATCTTTATTTGCTTTTTCTAACATTTCGTTTTTTGTAGCTGGCACTTTTAAATCTTCAATGCTAATAGATATACCAGCTTGTGTTGCATACTTGAATCCAAGATATTTTAATTCATCTGCCAATAAAGAAGCTTGCATCGAATCATATCTTGAAAAACTCCATGCTAATAATTCTTTTAATTCTTTTTTATTAATAAGTGTATTTTGATAAATATAATCTTTCATAATTCTCTTACTTGATTTTTTTTTAATTCAAATATGTTAATTAAATCTTTAAAATTTAAGATTTAAGGTTGTTTGAATTGTATAATTTAAAAGAACACGCCCAGTTGTAGTTTGTAAATATTGAACAATAATTTTATTATTTTTATCTTTTCGAATTTGAATATTTTCGTAATATTCAATATAACTTCCATCTTTTAATTTAATTTTTTTTATAAAGTTTGAAGGTTTAGAAATTTTATGTTTGTATCGAACCCAGATCGAAGTATGAATTTCAATTTGATCTTGGTTATAAGCTAATATAACATCGTTTAAATCGGCAAAATAATGGTTTGCGCCTAGTAACCCATTAATATTATTTACAGTTAAATAATAGCAACCTAATACCATATCTTGACTTGGCATAATAATTGGATCACCGTTTGCAGGTGATAAAAAATTATACGGTGCTAACATTAACATATAACATTCTGCTTGAGCTTCTAATGAAAGTGGGACATGAACAGCCATTTGGTCTCCATCAAAATCCGCGTTAAATGCCGAACAAACTAGAGGATGAAGCTTTATCGCACGGCCTTGAACTATAATAGGTTCAAAAGCTTGTATTCCTAATCTATGCAATGTTGGTGCTCGGTTTAAAAAAATAGGGTGATTTGCTAATACTTTTTCAAGTACAGGATCTATAATGGGTTCATTTTGTTGCAGCAAATTTTTTGCAACTTTCATATTGCTTGCTAACCCCTGATTAATTAATTGACGAATTATAAATGGCTGAAATAACTCAATTGCCATTTCGTAAGGTAACCCACATTGATTTAATTTCAAACTTGGACCTACAACTATAACCGATCGTCCAGAGTAATCAACTCGTTTTCCAAGTAAATTCTGACGAAAACGTCCATGTTTTCCTTTTATAATGTCAGATAATGACTTTAATGGGCGATTACTTGCACTTAAAGCAATTTTCCCCCTTTTTCCATTGTCAATTAATGTATCTACTGCTTCTTGTAGCATTCGTTTTTCATTTCGAATAATAAGTTGAGGAGCATCAATTTCCAATAGTCGAAGAAGACGATTGTTCCGCGTAATGATTCTTCGATATAATTCATTCAAATCCGAAGTTGCAAAACGCCCTCCTTCTAATTGAATCATTGGTCTTAATGCAGGTGGAATAACAGGCAGTATAGTTATAATCATCCACGCTGGGTTTGCACCTGTAGTTAATAAATTTTCTAAGATACGAATTCGTTTAATTGATTGATCTCGTAATTTATAAATGCGTTGGTATTCCCATTTTTTAGACCAATGTGAAAAATTATAAAATGGCTGTTCTTTATGAAGTACCTTACTGCAGAGTGTAATAAAATTCCGTGTTTTAATTATTTCTTGATCAAGATTCAATTTTTCTAATTCACGTTTAATTAAAACAGCCCCAATTAAGTAATTTGGTGTTGATCGTAATAAATATTTTGGTGTGTTTCGGCGACGATTATAAGATTTTGAATGTGGTTTTAATGGATAACCCGTGAATCCTAATTCTCGACAACGTCGATATTGCTGTAAATCCCAATGAAGTCCATAAAAAGCAATTTCATCTTCAGCGATAAAATAAGCAAGAGACGCTAGTTTTATTCGTTTTATTCGTTCATCATAAAAATTTACAATATTAGACTTTTTAGCTTTAGATTTTTCTTTCAGAAATACTTTACAATTTAAAAGTGCTTTTGGACTACTAAGGTAATTACGGCATTCAATATCTGATGATAAATATTCAGGTATATCTTTATTATCTTTTTTTTTAGTATCTCTTGGATCAGCAAATTCGGTCCATCCAGTATCTAGTCTTTTTTCACATTGTTCAACTTCAAGGAGTAAGGCTATATAATTTGGACGGCTATTTGTGTACCAAACATGTGTAACTGGGTAAATTAAATTAATGTGACCCATTCTATGTCGTCGAACTCTCGATTCAGTCAATTCTACTCCACAACGTTCACAAATTAACCCTTCATAGCGAACTCGTTTATATTTACCACATGCACATTCTAAACTTTTACTTGGACCAAAAATTCTTTCACAAAACAAACCATCCATTTCAGGTTTAAATGTTCGATAATTAATAGTTTCAGACTTTTGAACTTCTCCAACAAATTGCCCATTCGGTAATTTTCGATGAGACCATTGTAGTATGCGTATAGGAGAAGCTAATTTTATTTTTATATAATCAAATTCTTTTTCAGAGCGTATCATATTAAATTTTTAAAATGAAATATTATTTATATTTGATGTATGAGAAAATGTTTTTAATAATGGATTATATTTTTCAATTAAATTTAATTCAATTTCATAAGATTGATCTGAACTAAATTCATCGATTCTATAAGTACTTAGGTCTAACCCAATTGAACGTAATTCTTGGACTAAAACTTTAAATGATTCTGGGACACCTGAAGTTGGTATTGATTGGCCTTTAATTATAGAATTTAAAGTCTCATTCCTACCTTGCATATCGTCAGATTTAATTGTTAAGAGTTCTTTTAATGTAAACGATGCGCCAAACCCTTCAAGTGCCCAGACTTCCATTTCGCCAAATCTTTGACCTCCATGTTGCGCTTTTCCACCTAAGGGTTGTTGAGTAACTAATGAATAAGGACCAGTTGCTCTTGAATGCATTTTATCATCAACTAGATGAATTAATTTCAACATATATGCATTACCAACAGTAATTGGATTATCAAATTCTTTACCCGTTCTTCCATCAAGAAGTACCATTTTTCCTGGAGAATAAGGGTTAAAAAGCCATGCTTCATCATTTTCAATTGAAGCTTGTCGTAATTTTTTATTAATTAAAATTCTTGAAACTTCTGATCCATACATTTCATCAAATGGTAGAATTTTAAAACGGCGATTTAATTTGTGCCCAGCTAATCCTAATAAACATTCATATAATTGCCCGACATTCATTCGCGATGGAACCCCTAAAGGGTTTAAAATAATATCAATAGGTGTACCATCTGGAAGGAAAGGCATATCTTGACGAGGTAAAATACGAGAAATTATCCCTTTATTTCCATGACGACCTGCGATTTTGTCTCCTACTTGAATTTTTCTTATTTGTGCAATAAAAATTTGAATTTTTTCAAACTTATATGCTAACTTTGTCCGTCGATTAAATGTTAGAGTTTCAATCACTCTTCCATATTCTCCTTCAGGCATTCTAAATGATGTATCACGCACTCCTTTTGCTTTCGCTCCAAAAATTGCCCGAAGTAATTTTGATTCTGGTAATTGTTCAGAATCATCCTTAGGGATAATTTTTCCTACTAAAATATCTCCTGGCTTTACGAATGTCCCAATCGTAACAATACCATCTTCATTTAAGTTTTGAACATCGGCAATATTTAAATTTGGAATATTATTGGTTGTTTGCTCAGACATTTCTGCTGTCCGGTCAATTTCAATTTCATATCTTTCAATATGAATTGATGTAAAAATATCTTCGTAAACTAAACGCTCATTTATTAAAATCGCATCTTCAAAATTATAGCCTTGCCATGGCATATAGGCGACTAAAACATTTTGTCCTAAAGAAAGTTCACTAGATATTATTCCTGGCCCATCAGTTAACATCTGGCCGGATCGGATTTTCTCACCTTCCCACACTATAGGTCTATGATTAATACAAGTCTCTTGGTTTGAGCGTTGGTATTTTTGTAAATCATACTTGTGATGTCGTCCAGAATTTCCACGAATAATAATTTTATTTGCTGTTACTGATTCAACAATGCCATCTTGTTGTGCATTTATGACTATGCCAGAATCTAATGCAATTTGATTTTCTAGGCCTGTGCCAACAATAGGTTTTTGCGGTAGTAATAATGGAACTGATTGTCGCTGCATATTTGAACCCATTAAAGCTCGGTTGGCATCATCATGCTCAAAAAATGGTATTAAAGATGCAGCAACAGAAACAACTTGAATTGGAGAAACAGCAATAAAATCAACCTCAGACGGAGTAACAGTTAAAAAATCTTGCTTATAACGTATCGGAATTAAATTTTTCGTTAAATAATTTTCTTCATTTGTAGAAATGTCCGCAGGAGCAATTTTATAAAAATCTTCAATATCAGCTGTTAAATAAATCGGAGCTCCTGTTTTAATAACTTTTCCATTAATAACTCTCCAAAAAGGTGTTTCCAAAAACCCAGATTCATTAACCCGTGCACATGTTGTTAATGAAGCAATTAAACCTACATTTTGTCCTTCAGGGGTTTCGATTGGACAAATTCGGCCATAGTGACTTGGGTGAATATCTCTAACAGCAAAACTAATACGATCTCTATCAAACCCACCAGGCCCTAATCCACTAATTCGTCGTCTATGTGTCAATGATGATAACGGATTTGTTTGATCCATATATTGAGATAATTGACTGGCCCCAAAAAACTCCCTAATAGTTGCACCAACTATATTGAAACTTGATAATTGACTTGAATATGTTTTATTTGTTTGACTACGTAGTTTCCGTAATAATCTTTGAAATCCAATACGAAATAAATTTTGTAATAACTCTCCTACTGAACGAACACGTCGATTCTTTAAATGATCAATATCATCACTAACTTGTTTAGAGGTCGATAGGGTTATTAATTTGTCAATTATTGCAAAAATATCTTCATATGTGATTGTAGTAATTCGTTTTGATAGCTTTATATTTAACCTATTATTTAATTTTGAACGACCAATTTTCCCTAAACGGTAATAAGATGGATCAAAAATCCTAGAAAATTCCGAGATATTCTTATAATAATTTTTGTTTAAATTAAAACGTAATAGTTTATTTGGTTGATAAATTGAATGAGTTAATATGGGGTTATTAAAGTAGAAAAATTCAGAATTTTGTAAGTTTTGACAAATTTCT
>Ga0209279_10000082_pt1:42500-52500 | contig 66217 bp, 67 predicted proteins | sample CoawatmetaG00DNA_3_FD_187508 | JGI IMG/M metagenome (GOLD analysis project Ga0209279, IMG submission 187508) | Marine microbial communities from the West Antarctic Peninsula - Coastal water metaG006-DNA (SPAdes) (version 2) | ecosystem: Environmental > Aquatic > Marine > Coastal ...
AAACATTGACGAAGCAATTGCAAAAGCAGAAACTCTAAAATAAGGAGTAATTAATATATGGTTATGAACATTCGCGTTCTAACTCCGGATAGAGTTATTTGTTCTACAACAGCTGATGAAGTTATTTTACCTGGCTTGACTGGTCAAGTTGGTGTATTAGATGGGCATGCCACTTTAATCACCGCTTTAGATACAGGATTACTTAGAATTAAACTAGCTGACAAATGGACACCAATTATCTTATGTGGTGGTTTAGCAGAAATTGATCGTAATCGTGTTACAGTTCTCGTAAATGACGTAGAAGAACTTGTTGCTGTAGAACTAAATGAAGCTACTAAAGAGTTAGAAAAAGCTACATCAGCAATTGAAAAGGCTGAAACAAGTAAAGCAAGACTTGATGCTTCAGTTGAATTAAAAAAAGCTACAGCACGTCTTGAAGGTATAAATTACTTATCATAAAATTTATTATCGGTAAAAAATTCTTAGAATTTTTTACCGATAATAAATTTTATGATAAGTAATTTCGAGTTAAAAATAAGACACCATATTTTTACTTCACAGATACTATAAAAACAAAAGATCTATAAACTAAGTTTATGGTAACAAATTCTGATTTTAACTTTACAAATAATGAAACGGTAATTTTAGAATTACCGTTTTCAGAACATATTGAAGAACTTAGGCAGAGATTATTTCATATATTTTGGATAATTTTACTTTTAACTTGTGTAGCTTTTATAGAAGTTAAACTTTTAGTTAAAATATTAGAATACCCAGTTGACAATGTAAAGTTCTTCCAATTATCACCAGGTGAGTATTTTGTGTCAACTGTAAAAATTTCTTTTTATACAGGTTTACTTTTTGGGAGTCCGTTTGCAATTGGACAAATTATATTATTTTTATTGCCGGGTTTAACAAAAAAAGAAACAAAAGTCATTTTACCTTTATTGTTGAGTTCATTATGTTTATTTGGTTTAGGTTTACTCTTTTCTTACTACGCTTTAATTCCAGCAGCTTTAAATTTCTTTTTAAATTATAGCGATGAAGTTATTGAACCTCTTTGGTCATTTGATCAATATTTTGAATTTATACTTGTTCTTTTTTATAGTACAGGTTTAGCTTTTCAAATTCCCATTATACAAATTTTATTAGGCTTATTAAATTTTGTATCAGCTCAACAAATGTTAGGTGCATGGCGATATGTAATCCTTATCTCAACAATTATTGGAGCAGTTTTAACACCTTCTACTGATCCTCTTACGCAATTATTGCTTTCTTTTGCAATACTATTACTTTATTTTTCAGGCGTAGGTATCCTGTTTTTAATAAAAAATTAATTTATATATAAGATATACTTAAAAAGTATTTAATTCATGGCAACTAACAAGTTTTTTAAAAGTCTTTTATTTACTTTTACAATTGCTATAAGTTTATTTGGTTTTTCGGTAGAAAACTCGGTTGCATATCCTGTATTTGCTCAACAAGGATACTCGAACCCACGTGCAGCAAATGGTAAATTAGCTTGTGCTAATTGTCATTTAAACCAAAAAGCTATTGAGATTGAAGCACCACAAGGTGTACTTCCTAATTCTGTATTTGAAGTTGAAATAAAAGTACCGTACGATTTAAGTCGTCGACAAATTAGTGCTAAGGGTAAAGCAGCAGATTTAAATGTTGGTGGAATCCTTATTTTACCTAATGGATTTAAATTAGCTTCTAAAAAGCAAATTTCTCCAGAAGTTCAAGCAAAAAATAAAGGTGTATTTATTTCGCCATATAGTACAGAATTTGACAATATTTTAATTGTAGGTCCAATTGCTGGTAAAAAACATCAACAACTTGTATTCCCTGTTGTTGCACCAGATCCTAGTAAAGATTCAGATGTTAAATATTTAACATATCCATTTTATGCTGGGGGAAATCGTGGCCGTGGTCAAGTCTATCCAACTGGTGAAAAAAGTAATATAAATAGTTTTGGCGCAAGTCAAACTGGTCAGGTTACTGAAATTACAGCCACTGAAAAGGGTGAGTCTCAAATCACAATTGTAAACTCTGAGGGTGTAACAACTTCTCAAACTCTTTTACCAGGTTTACAATTACTTGTAAAACAAGGTGATTTAGTAAAAGCAGAACAACCATTAAACACTGATCCAAATGTTGGTGGTTTTGGTCAAGAAGAATCAGAAATTGTATTACAAAGTTCAACACGGATTTTAGGATATTTAGCTTTCTGTTTCTGTTTATTATTAACTCAAATTCTTTTAGTTCTTAAGAAGAAACAATATGAAAAAGTTCAAGCTGCTGAGCTTAATTTCTAATAGTTAATATAATAATATTACAAATAAATAACTCTCCAAATTGTTAGTGTAAATAAAGAAGAGAAAATTCGTTTTAGTAAAAACTTAAAATAAAAAATTATTTAAGTCTTAAAAATTTTCTGTTCATTAACAATTTTTATTGTTAACTTTTGTATGGAGAAAATTCAGGAATGATAATTTTTATTATGTCATTTCTGAATTTTATGAAAACTAAAAGTATAACTCAATAGTTATTAGGCCTATTAATATTTATTCTATATAATTAAAATTCACTAATCTTAGCTACTTACACTACCCCACAAATTATATATATATATATCAAGGTAAGAAATTGTTTTTTCAAGTTTGCATTTGATTCGTATTAAAAATTTAAGAAGTTAGTAAAACTAGTGAAAGAATTTCTTCAGGTTAAGTATAGTCATAAATTCGAAGTTCTTTTTGTCAAAGAAGCGCGTTCTTTGCAGAGCACAGCATTTTAGTTTTCTAGATTAATTACTATCAATTTTTACAGTTTTGTTCGAAAAAATTAGCTAGTTGAAAAATTTTTTCTTCTGCGACTCTTGAGCCATTTAAACTATATTATTCCTAAAGCGATAAAAGTAAAGGTAAAATTTCTGGCAAGGATTTTTGTAGAATTCCAACAGGATTTAAAATAAACAAATAAAAACGTTACTCTCGAAAAAATTTGTAAGAACTAAATTTTAAAAATTGGAGACTACAGAAAAGATAGTGCTTTTAAAATTTATGAAATACAAAACTATTTAAAATTTAATATCATCTTTTTAAAATAGGAGCCATATAAATCATAAATTATTGTATCCCACTACAAATAAAATATCCTGTCAAATGTATAATATTTGCTGCTGCACTTAGATTTGCTCTTTTAAGTGTTGGAACAAATCATTAAGTTGTTGCAACAACGAAGCTGGTTAAATTATTGAATAGTTATAAAAAGTCAAATGAAAAGCTTTATTTTATGTAGGTTAGAAGTCGAATTAGTAATTTTCTGTTTTCTAATTTGATGTCGATAAAAACATTTAATATTATTAAAGTTAATACAAATCGTAGTAATTTTTTGAACTAAATAAATATATTATACCATGTGTAGTTGAATCTAATTTTAGTGTTATGAATTCAATATATTGTTAGAGTAATGGTAATTTTTGGTTCAGTATTGAATCTTAATCCTTCTTTATCTCGGCGACGAGGTCTATTACGATAATGGGTAATGGAATTTAATTAATTCTATTACCCGGTATTATTTATTCTTCTTCGATTTCGAATATTTCTTTAAAGACTTTTGATACTTTATCACCAGAATCAATCGATTCTAAGGGATCTTTTCGTAAACGATGGCGTAAGCATAAAGTAATAATACGTTCAATATCTTGTATTGTTACAATTTCTCGGTCATTATATGCTGCATGTGCTTTTGCAGCACGGTTTGTTACAATATCACCTCGTAATCCATCTACATCTAATTGACTACAAACTTCTGATATTTTAACGCGTAAATCATAATCAATTTTAACGTTCGGCAGTACTTTTTGAGCATCAACAATTCGAGTACGTAATTCTTGTTGTTGAGTTTCGTAATTTGCCATCCATACCATTGGGGTTTGATCAAATGATGTTCGTTCTTCTACGACTTTTACACGCAAAATCGGGTCTTTAACTGTACGAATTTCTGCATGCATTCCGAATCGATCTAATAATTGTGGACGTAATTCCCCTTCTTCAGGGTTACCAGAACCAACTAATACAAATCGAGCAGGATGACGAATTGAAATTCCTTCTCGTTCAACTGTATTCCAACCAGAAGCTGCTGAATCTAATAAAATATCTACTAAATGATCATCTAATAAATTAACTTCATCAACATAAAGTAATCCTCGATTAGCTTTTGCTAATAACCCTGGTTCAAAAGCTTTTATACCTTCAGTTAATGCTTTTTCAATATCAATTGTCCCACAAACACGATCTTCTGTTGCTCCCAAAGGTAAATCTACCATTGGAATTTTAATAAATTCTGTTTCTATTGTTTCACCGTTTCGAATTGCAGTTTTTACTTCATTTCCCATTAAATCTAAGTCTGATTTATGCGAATTAAAAGGATCATCTTTTACAACTTCAATTTCTGGAAGTAAATCGGCAATGGCTCTAATTGTTGTTGACTTTCCTGTGCCACGGTCTCCCATAATCATAACCCCACCAATTTTTGGGTCAATTACATTTAATTGTAAAGCTAATTTCATTTCTTCTTGACCTACAATGGCAGTAAACGGGAAAACAGGCGAAGAGAATTTTTTTAAATCTTTTGTTACCATAACTATCAATTAAATATATAAATTTTTGATCAAAGTTTCAATTATTGATAAAGTGTCGCACCTAAACGAATAGCTAAAACACTCGCTAATAAAGCAGACAGTAAAGCGACATAAACTTGAAAATCAGTAATCATAATATTATTTTTATATAAATTTCTAACGTAAATTGATTCTAAGGAATTAGAGTAAATATATCCTAATAAATTATATTTAGATTATAGTTTAAATATATAATTTAAATATAATTTGTTAATTTTTATAGTTTACCAACTTGATTTAGTAACCCCTGGTAATAAACATTGATGAGCCATTTCACGTAAAACATGACGTGATACTCCGAAATCTCTATAGAAACCTCGAGGACGGCCTGTTTTCCAACAACGGTTTCGGATACGAATTTTAGAACTATTTCTAGGTAAACGTTGAATTTTAGAATGAATTTCTAATTTTAAATTAAAGTCACTGGTACTATTATATTCTTCTAGTAATGCTTGTCGTTTTGATTTATATTTTTTAGTTAATTTAATTCGTTTTTTCTCTCTTTCAACCATACTTTTTTTTGCCATAAACTTACCTAAATTTTCAAATGTATTTTAAATTGGAATAAATATTTTAGTTTCTAAACTTTCTATATTTTAGGCTAATTGTATATTTCTGCCGTTCATATAGCAATATTTAAAATCTAGAATTTAGCAATCCCTATGAATTAAAATATTAATATTTTTTAGTATTAAAAATTCTTAGTTTTACTAAACTAATTTTGAAACATAAGCTGAGTCTTTATCTGGTAAAATTGTATATGTACTTACTAATTCACGGAATTCAGCTCCTTCCATTGTTTCGACATCCAATAATCGTTCAACAACTAAATCGATAATTACACGATTATCTAAAATAATTTGAAGAGCTTTTTCTTCACAATAATTAATAATTTTACATACTTCATCATCAATTCTATCTGCAATATTACCGGCTTGACCACTAGACTCATCTTCTAACGCAATTGGGCCAATGTTAGACATACCAAAGCGAGTTACCATTTGACGCGCTAAGCCTGTAACTTGTTGTAAATCACCACTTGCACCAGTCGTAACTTCTGGATCACCAAAAATGACTTGTTCTGCAGCACGACCACCTAATATTCCTATAATTCTTGCTAACAATGCTGAACGAGAAATTAAAGTTTGATCCTCTTTTGGTGTAAACCAAGTTAAACCTTTTGATGATCCTCTTGGAGTAATGGTAATTTTTTCTACTTCATCATGTGATTGTAATACTGTACCTGTAACAGCATGACCAACTTCCTGATAAGCAATTAGTTTTTTGTTCTTACTATCTTCCATTGGACTACCTGCAATACCACCGATAATTCGATCAATAGCTTGGTTAACTTCATCTTTTGAAATTGTTGTCTTTTTATATCGTGTTGCTAATATTGCAGCTTCATTTAATAAATTAGCTAAATCTGCACCTGAGAATCCAGGAGTCCGGTTCGCTAATTGAACTAATGAAACATCTTCCCCTAAAGGTTTATTTTTTGCATGAACTTTTAATATACCTATGCGACCCAATCGGTCTGGTAAATTAACTGTAACTTGTCTATCGAAACGTCCAGGTCGTAATAACGCAGCATCTAAGATATCCACACGGTTTGTGGCACCAACAACGATTACACCTTTATTTTCTTTAAAACCATCCATTTCAGTTAATAATTGGTTTAGCGTTTGTTCACGCTCATCGTTACCACCACCAATACCAGCACCACGTTCTCGACCTACTGCGTCAATTTCATCTATAAAAACAATACAAGGAGCATTTTCAGCGGCTTTCTGGAATAAATCTCTTACTCTTGCTGCCCCAATACCAATAAACATTTCAACGAATTCTGAACCTGCTACACTAAAGAATGGAACATCTGCTTCATTTGCAATTGCTTTAGCTAATAATGTTTTTCCCGTTCCTGGGGGTCCAACTAATAAAATTCCTTTTGGTATTTTAGCACCAACAACTGTATATTTTTCTGGTTCTTTTAAAAATGAAACAATTTCTTCAAACTCTGCTTTTGCCTCGTCTATACCAGCAATATCACTAAAATTAACTCCTGTATCCGGACGACGTTCAAAGCGCGCTGTTGATTTCCCTAAACTCATTGGGGATTGACCGCCCCCGCCACCAAAATTTTCAGAATTTTGGAAGAAATAAACTAACCCAGCAATGAAAATTAAGGGTAAAAGTAAATTACTTGCTATTGTAACAAAAAGATTTTTTTGTTCTGCTGGGTGTGCATCAAAATCAATATTATATTCTTTTAATTTTTGGATTAATTGCGAAGCTCCTACGGGAATTTCAACTCGAATTGTCTGTGGACGATTCCCTAATTCTGGACTAGAAGCCTGAACTATCGCATTCCGACTGTTATCGTATAAATCAACTTGTTTTACCCATCCCATTTCTAAGTACTCTAAGAAACGCCCATATGTCATACGTGAACTTACAACATTTTGGTTTAATTGGGCTTCATTTCTTATAGCCTCAGGGTTTTCAGGGCTTTCTATTCCAAATGTTTTGACACTTAAATCAATAATACTAATAAGAATTAACCCTATTAATAATGCTCGTAAAATTTGTTGTCCCATCTTTTAATTGTAATTAATTTTTATAGAAGTATAACTTTGTAATGAATTGTAACATACTTAAAATACTAAAAACAACAAAACTTTTACCTCTTTTTCTTCTAACGTTAATTATGTAAAGATGCCCCTAAAAAATGTATATCTTAACTCTTGCTTTTTTATTTAGTTAACAGTAACATGTTCATGTACATATTACTGTTAACTTGATTTATTAGACATTCTTTTTAGAATTAAATAGTTTTAGTTTAGATTTATATTTATGGATAAAAAATATAGCTGGTGTAGCTCAACGGTAGAGCAACGGATTTGTAATCCGTAGGTTGGGGGTTCAAATCCCTTCACCAGCTTTTATAATATTCTGATTGCTAAAGATTTTTAATCTTATAAGTAATTCATATAATCAAATTTTATATTATTATATAAGCTTTAAATTAGTTGACTAGAAAACTTCTTAATTAAATAATTTATAGAGAGGTATTTAGTACCACCTATTGTTAAGTCTATTCATTAATAGCCGATATTATTTTTTCATTTTTAAATTGTCAAATCTATAATCCAACCATATTTCGAATAATAAAATAGAGACTTAGAATAAAAACTAAACTAAATAAAATTAGAAACCAACGTAATTTAGGTGTTTTAAATAAATTTCTAAAAGGCGTTAATATAACTAATATTAACCCTACCATGCTACTAATAAAAAATCGTGGATATCTAATTATGTTAGTCCAAAAGTTATTCATAAAAATAATAATTATTAAATCTAATAATTAATATTATATAGAATTTTTGATATGAATTATGTAAATAAAAATTTTTCTAGTATTCTATGAAATAAAATGCTATACTGTAACTGTAGTACAAGGCTCTGTAGCTCAGTGGTTAGAGCAGGGGACTCATAAGCCCAAGGTCGTAGGTTCAAATCCCACTAGAGCCATCTACTATTCTAGTTTTATTAATTTAGGAGAAATGGCTGAGTGGTCGAAAGCAATAGATTGCTAATCTATCGTACAATTATTTGTACCCAGGGTTCGAATCCCTGTTTCTCCTATCTTAGAAAGCTGTAAAAGTCTTGACATAAATTTTATTTATTGAGTATGTTTAGTATTGGAAAACAACTTAACTTTAGGGATTGTAGTTCAATTGGTTAGAGCACCGCCCTGTCACGGCGGACGTTGCGAGTTCGAGTCTCGTCAGTCCCGTTCTAAAAATTTTGTAAATAATTCTAAAGTTCTCTAACTTTTAAGGTTTAACTTTAAAATATAATTAAAAAAAATTTATGCTTTTCTTTTTGAAAGTAAAGTATAATATAATTACATAATATGTAAACAATTAAAAGGATAAAAATTCTTTTTTAATTGTAAAAGCTTAAATTAATTTTTAAATATATATGGATCTTATAAGTCTAGGTTGGGCTGGCGTAATGACTATGTTTACTTTTACATTAGCATTAGTAGTTTGGGGTCGAAACGGTTTTTAAATCTTAAAACTTTGTAAAAACTTAAAAATTTTAAATATTATGGCATTAGTTCTAAAGGTTTTTCCATTCGCAAATGCAGAAATTGTAACTGCAGCAGTAACATGTATTTTTATGACATTATTTGGATTATCACTTGGATTTGCTTTATTAAAAGTACAAGGTGAATAATAAAAAATAAATAAGTTGCTCAACTTTTTAGAAATTATTGAGCAATTTATTTCTTAATATTTATAAATCATTATAAAGTGATATATGCTGTATTGTTTTCTTTCTTTTTATATGTTAGAGTGAAAATGTAGAATATAAAGAACTGGGTCGATGCCCGAGTGGTTAAAGGGGGCGGATTGTAAATCCGCTGCGTTATGCTACGTTGGTTCAAATCCAACTCGGCCCAATTATATAAATACTTTGTATGTAAATAGACGTTGATTTACTGAGTGTAATTTTAAATCTATTTATATAAAAAATTTTAATTTAGTACCATAAAACTATGGGGTGCAAAATTGGTATACAATAGTTTTTAGATTTTTTCTCAGCTTCACAAATATTACATTACAATTTGAAAAATAAATTTAAATAAGAATTTTTAATCTTATTTAAATTTCAAATTGATTTCCACGACGATATTGTAAAAATGCAGCTACAAAAAGACCAAATGCACTCACAGTAATCATTCCTAATACGATTCCAGATAATAAAGGTTCAACCATTTATTTTAATTGTTAATATACAAGTGTGTGAATAAATAATATATAAATATATTATACGTAGGAAGGCAAACATTTTTTAAATTTTTAAGCCTAAATTAAAAATTTATCTGAACCCTACAGCTGCTTGCCAGACAAAAGCTAATAATAAGAAGAATACAGGAATAATTGGAAATACATCTACAATTGGACTAAAAACAACATAAGCTTCTGGTAAACGCGCTAATAATAAACTTTCCATAAGTAGAACCTCTAGGTATAAAATTAGTAATGTTAAATATATTAAATTTAATAATATCTATTTTACTATAAAAACTACTAAAAATTTGTTATATTTTATGATATTTTTTAATTTTGACTTACTTTTATATATAATTGATAATATAGATTATTAATTTTAATATAAAAATTAACATTTAGATTATGACATCAGCATTTTTACCTTCTATTCTTGTACCACTTGTTGGTTTAATTTTTCCAGCATTTAGTATGGCTTTATTTTTTTTATATACACAAAAAGACGATATTGCATAAA
>Ga0209279_10000082_pt1:57500-66217 | contig 66217 bp, 67 predicted proteins | sample CoawatmetaG00DNA_3_FD_187508 | JGI IMG/M metagenome (GOLD analysis project Ga0209279, IMG submission 187508) | Marine microbial communities from the West Antarctic Peninsula - Coastal water metaG006-DNA (SPAdes) (version 2) | ecosystem: Environmental > Aquatic > Marine > Coastal ...
TTCTTATGGGTAAAGTATATGATTGGTTTGAAGAACGGTTAGAAGTTCAAGCAATTGCAGATGATATTTCAAGTAAATATGTACCACCACACGTTAATATCTTTTATTGTTTTGGTGGTATTGTTTTCACATGTTTCTTAGTTCAAGTTGCTACTGGTTTTGCTATGACATTCTATTATAGACCGAGTGTTGTAGATGCATTTGCATCAGTTGAATACATTATGACAAGTGTAAATTTTGGGTGGTTAATTCGTTCAATTCATCGTTGGTCTGCAAGTATGATGGTTATGATGCTAGTGCTACACGTATTCCGTGTATATTTAACTGGTGGGTTTAAAAAACCAAGAGAATTAACATGGGTAACAGGTGTAATTTTAGCTGTTGTTACTGTTTCATTTGGAGTAACAGGTTATTCTTTACCTTGGGATCAAGTAGGGTTCTGGGCATGTAAAATTGTAACAGGGGTTCCTGCTGCAGTACCAATTGTTGGACCTCCATTAGTGTTAGTTTTACGTGGTGGTGAAAGTGTTGGGCAAAGTACTCTTACTCGATTCTACAGTGCACATACTTTTGTTTTACCATTAGCTGCTGCAGTTCTAATGTTAACACATTTCTTAATGATTCGGAAACAAGGTATTTCAGGACCTCTTTAATCTGAAGTATATAATTTAAATTTAATCTTTTTGATAAGGAAATATTATGTCAATAATTAAGAAACCAGATTTAACAGATCCAAAATTAAGAGCAAAACTTGCTAAAGGTATGGGCCATAACTATTATGGTGAACCAGCTTGGCCAAATGATTTATTATATCTTTTCCCAGTTTGTATTCTAGGAACATTTGCTTGTTCTATTGGATTAGCAGTAATGGCTCCTACGCAAATGGGTGAACCGGCTGATCCATTTAACACTCCATTAGAAATTTTACCTGAATGGTATTTCTTCCCAACTTTTAATTTATTACGTGTATTACCAAATAAGTTATTAGGAGTTTTAGCTATGGCTGCTGTTCCTGCTGGGTTAATTACAATACCATTTCTTGAAAATGTAAATAAATTTCAAAATCCTTTCCGTCGTCCAATTGCAAGTTTAGTTTTTATTTTTGGCTTTGCGTTTGCTGTTTGGTTTGGTGTCGGGGCTTGTTTACCTATTGATAAAGCCGTTTCGTTAGGCTATTGGTAATAAGTGTATTTATAGTATAATTTTTTTGGTAGAAATTTTTTTTCTACCAATTTCTTTTTTATATTTAAAATAATTTTAAAAAGGGCTTGACATTTTTATCAATGATTTTATAAAATTATTATTGTATCGTATAATGTAATATTAGAAACTTAAAACTAATATTCAAGCGTTAATTTTACTAATATAATATTTTATAATGATAAAATATGTTCATAAACAACTTACAATTTTGGTTAAGTAGCGTTTTATCTTTATTAATTAATATTGATCAAGAAACAATCCTTGATTTTCTAGGCATTGATGGTCCTTTTCAGACCAATACTGAAGACTATTCAAATTTATTTGGTCAAATTTCAACACCAGTTTCTTCTGAAACTTTTAAATTGATAATTCGATCTATGTGGGAACATTATCAACATGGTTTAGGGTTTGTTGATATTGAGAATATTGCAATTTTTATTTTAGTTATAAGGTTTATTTTTCTTTCTAAAAAATATAATATTAAAACAGGTTTTATTATCACCTGTATTGGTTTGAGCGCAGGCTATTTATGGTATATGCACTTAAGAGATTTAGCATATTATTATATGCGTACTTTATGGATGTGCCCTTTAACCCATAATCTTGCATATGATTTTGGTGAGATTTTTTATCAACAAAAAAGTGAATTTTCAAAAGTCGGAAGCCGTGCTGATAGCGGTTCATTTTATGGACCGGCAATTCGATCGTTTACAGAGCTAACAAGTAACGGTAATTATCGTTATGATCCTATCTCAATGATTTGGTCGTATTTACCAACTGACATTAAGTTCTTAAGTGATAAAATATATTACTTTATAACTTTAAAAGCTATTCCAAAGACTTATGGCTTCATAAATACACAGATAGTTTATTTATCAGCTACAATGTGGTATACCTTCATAGTCAGAATAAATAAGCGCTACTGCCCGTACCTGTTAAGATGGCACTGGACTTTTTTAATAACTTTGGATTATCTTGAAAGGCCTATTATTGCTGCTCAATATCGTTTAATTTATTATTTAAATCAGATATTAATTCCTAATAGTTATTTTCGTGAAGCAGAGTTAGTAACAAATCTCTTAGTTACCTTAGTAGCTGTTCAGTATATATTCATTACTTTAAGCATGTTACATGCTTTATGTGGTCAATATTTTTATTTTCCATTTCTCACAGAAAATACAGAATTACATATTGGCTTAAGACCAAAAGATAGTGTTTATAGTGGAGGTCATACAATTTGGCAAAATAAAAGAGCTTATATGATTAGTCGACAAGCTTCTTCAAAGCTACGTAAATATCGTTTTGGTACCATTCGATCAGCTTACAGTATGTTACCTCGCTTTTGGTATGGTTGGTTAGGCCGTGGCACTTTAGATGATCTTACAACTAAAGAATACGAACAATATTTAAAAAATAAAGATAATAAAGCTTCAATCCAAAGAGCAACACGCCGAAATTCAAAAATTCGGTGGGAATATCGTCAAGAAAGGTTAAAAAAACGTTTCCTTCAGTTATTAGCAAAATTTGGAATCAAATTTACGGATGTAGACTTAGATGATAAAGGTGATGATCTTTATCAAGAATTCAAAAAGTTTACTAAAAAATAATTCACGTTATTCTGGTATATAAAGTAAATAAATTTTCTTATTTACTTTATATAAATTTTTTTATTTATAATTAATCTATTATATTTAGATTCTTATAATGATGAACCTAAACCTGAATAAGATCCATAAATAAATAAAGAAAGAAGCCCTAATGCTGCAAAACCACCTACTAAACCTACAAGCCATAAAGGAACTCGACCAGTATTTGCCATGTAAAAAACTCCTATTTGAAAAAATTAATTGAAGAAATAACTTGAAAATAATACAGCTAAAACAAAAATTAATAAAAGTCCCCAATAAAGAGAAGTTCTATTTAATTCTACAGCCTGCTTATTTGGATTTGGACCTGTCATAAAAATTACCTCATATATGTTATGTGAATATTAATTTATCGTTGAATAAATTGCATAGCGGTAATACCACCTAAAAAGAATACTGTTGGAATTGCTAATCCGTGAACGGCTAACCAACGAAAAGTAAAAATTGGGTATGCTACAGGTTGATTAATATTGTTTGACATTTTTTTACCTCTTATAAACCTTTAGTTAAATCTTCTAATTCTTGTTTTGCACTGAAACGATCGTTTACTAATGGTACTTGTTGACGATCTTGTGTAAAGTATTCATTAGGGCGGGGTGTTCCAAAAACATCATATGCTAAACCTGTACTAATAAATAACCATCCTGATACAAAAAGAGAAGGAATTGTAATAGTATGAATAATCCAGTAGCGTACACTTGTAATAATATCTGAAAACGGACGTTCACCTGTAGATCCACCAGACATAATGTATATTCTCCTATAAAAAATGATTGTTGCTCATTCAAAAACTTAACCTAAAGCGGGCAGGGGGAATCGAACCCCCATCATTAGCTTGGAAGGCTAAGGTTTTACCACTAAACTATGCCCGCATACAATAATTATAAAGCTATGCGAGTATAAAAAGCAATAAAAAGATTATAAATTTTCTAATTTTAAATCTAAGAATTTGGCTAAATCAGCAGCTTGATCTTCTAAGTCTGAAATTGAATCTGGTTGTTGAACGGGTGTTAACGGGATTTTTCGTTCATCTTTAAGACATAAATAAATAACCCGTTGAGGGTTTAGACCTTCAGAGATTTTTATTCCAATCGATCGAATGTTATTTAATGGGTAAGTTAAAAGAATCTCTCTGTTTTTTCCTGGGAATCCTTTTCTTACAACTTTTACAAGGCTTTCGATTTTATTATATTCATTATAACCACTTCCTATATCCCAAAATAATGTTGCAATTATATAAATACTTAACCCAAAACTTAAGGTTCCGTAAAACATCATTACAATGCCTTGAGGTATAAAGACTAATTCTGTAGTATTTGTAAAGGGTAATAAATTTATTTTTAAATAACTTGAAATACCGGCTAATAAGAACATTAACCCACCAATCAATAATAATAATGCCCAAAAATAATTACTAAAACGTCTTGATCCAACAATTTTCTCTTGACGAGTTTGATCTTGCATTTGAGAGTTTTAAATTAATTTAATTGATTTTAATCCTAAAAATAAACCTGATGCAAGTGCAAAGCAAAACCCAACTAGTAAAAAATAATTAATGAGAACTGACATAAAATTTTTTAATTATATAAAAATGAAGTTTATAAAATTTTTTCTGTATATTAGTATATATTATATAGTAATCTATATAAAAATTTTGGTTGGTAAAAATTTTCATTAATTTTTTAAATACCTTAGATTAATTAAAAACTTTACTATTAAATTCATTAAATTTTAAATTAAATTTATGGCTAATTTTATTAAACCTTATAATGATGATCCATTTGTTGGGCATTTAGCAACACCTATTACTTCTTCATCATTAACTCGAGCTCTTTTAAAAAATTTACCGGCATATCGATTTGGTTTAACACCATTATTACGTGGTTTAGAAATTGGTTTAGCACATGGATATTTTTTAATTGGTCCGTTTGCTAAATTAGGTCCTTTACGTAATTCAGATATTGGGTTATTAGCAGGTTTCTTTTCGACAGTCGGGTTAATTCTTATTCTGACTTTAGGATTAACAATTTATGGGGCAGCTTCTTTTGGTGAAGATAAAAGTACTGGTAACGAGTTACAAACTAAAAAATCATGGGATCAGTTTAAAGGTGGGTTTTTTGTAGGTGCTTGTGGAAGCGCAGGTTTTGCTTTTATTTGTCTATCAAGTATTCCAACTTTTACATTAAATTAAATTTTTCATGAGAGTAAATCGGTTAAATATAATCAATTTATTCTCTATTTTATTTCACTTAAATTATTTACAATAATTAATTATTATGAATTCCATTAATTTACAAGAAGAATACGCTAAAACAGAAATAGCAAAACTCTTAAATTTACTAGACGAAGAATTAGTTGGTCTAGCACCTGTGAAAGCTCGTATTCGTGAAATAGCAGCATTATTATTAATTGATAAATTGAGAAAAAATTTAGGGATTACCGCAAATAGCCCAGGGTTACATATGTCTTTTACTGGAAGCCCTGGTACTGGTAAGACTACAGTAGGGTTGAAAATGGCCGATATTCTATTCCAATTAGGATATGTAAAAAAAGGGCATTTATTAACTGTTACCCGTGATGATTTAGTTGGTCAATATATTGGTCATACTGCCCCGAAAACGAAAGAAGTTCTTAAAAAAGCTATGGGCGGGGTATTGTTTATTGATGAAGCATATTATTTATATAAACCAGATAATGAGCGGGATTATGGTTCTGAAGCAATTGAAATTTTATTACAAGTCATGGAAAACCAACGTGATGAGCTAGTTGTTATTTTAGCTGGATATAAAGAACCGATGGATTGCTTCTATGAGTCAAACCCAGGTCTATCTTCACGAATTGCAAATCATATAGATTTCCCTGATTATACAGTTGAAGAGTTATTAACAATTGCAAAAATGATGTTAGAAGAACAACAATATCAATTAACACCCCAAGCTGAAAGCGCATTAACTGATTATATTGCTCGAAGAAAACAAAAACCTTTATTTGCTAATGCTCGTAGCATTAAAAATGCCTTAGATCGAGCTCGAATGCGTCAAGCAAACCGTATTTTTGATAGTGGAGGTCAAGTACTAACTAAAAAAGAATTAGTTAATATTGAAGCTGATGATATATTACAAAGTACAGTATTTAATTAAAAACTATAAATTGTTTAACATAGGACTATGAGTTTATTAATTGTTGGAGGAACTGGTACTTTAGGACGTCAAATTGTGTTACAAGCTTTAACTAAAGGTTATCCAGTTAGATGTTTAGTTCGTAATTTTCGTAAAGCTAATTTTCTAAAAGAATGGGGCGCAGAATTAATTTATGGTGATTTAAGTATACCTGAGACAATTCCTCCTTGTCTTCAAGGTATTACTGCTGTTGTTGATGCTTCAACAAGTCGCCCTACTGACTTAGATATGGTAAAAACTGTTGATTGGGATGGTAAATTAGCGTTAATTGAAGCTGCAAAAGCCGCAAAGGTTAAACGATTTATATTTTGTTCAACACAAAATTTAGATCAATTTTCAAATATTCCTTTAATGAAAATGAAACAAGGAATTGAGTTTAAATTAAAAGCAGCGCAAATTCCTTATACCATTTTCCGTTTAACAGGTTTTTATCAAGGTTTAATTGAACAATATGCAATCCCAATTCTAGAAAATTTGCCTATTTGGGTAACAAATGAAAATACTTGTGTATCTTACATGGATACTCAGGATATTGCAAAATTCTGCTTAAAAGCTTTACAACTTCCTGAGACCGAAAATAAAACTTTCTTTTTAGGAGGGCCAAAAGGCTGGGTTTCTTCAGAAATTATAAATTTATGTGAGCAGCTTGCAGGTCAATCGGCTAAAGTTAATCAAATCCCACTTTTTGCTTTAAAATTAATTACCAAATTTTTAGGTTTCTTTGAATGGGGACAAAATATTAGTGATCGTTTGGCTTTTGTGGAAATTTTAAATGTTGAAAATGATTTTTCAAAATCAACATTTGATTTGTATAAAACTTTTAAAGTTAAATCAAGTGAAATTAATCAATTAGATGATTATTTCTTAGAATATTTTATTCGTTTATTAAAACGATTAAGAGATATTAATTTTGAAGACATTCAAAAACAAAAAAATCTAATAATTTAAAATTCATATAATTCATATGAATTATGTTATTTTTGCTGTAAAAGTTATTAAAAATTCAGGACAAAGTTTCTTTGCAGATGGAACATCCCTTACTGAATTAACAGTTCAATTACCTCAAGTTAGAAAAAATAATACTAAACTAATACTTCAAGCTTCAATTTGGGGAAAGCTTAGTTATGATGCTGCGAAATATTACCAACCTGAAGATTATATCGTAATTGAAGGTTATATTTCAGTTAGGAATATAAATAGAGATCGTATTATTAATTTATTAGATAAACAAGTCGAAATTTCTGTTTTTAAACTTTATCCATTACTTTTAAAATCATAAGGGTTTATTTAAGAAATTAATAGTTCTGATTTTTTATTCAATTAAATAAGTCATAATTATAATATTTTAGTATAATTAATATTATTAAAAACAGTTTTTAGGAAAAATCAAATGTTAACTTTAAAAATTTTAGTTTATACAACAGTTATCTTTTTTATTTCTTTATTTATTTTTGGTTTCCTTTCAAGTGATCCTTCACGAAACCCTAATCGTCGTGACCTTGAATAACTAATAAAAAACTAGAGTGCAAATAATGAATATATAATATTTGTTCTCTAGTTTTTACTAAAGTTTGACTTATTCATTTAACGAAATAAATATTTTATTTATACTTTTAAATTGTCTCTTCTTAAATTTTTTTTATTTAAGCTATTATTTATCTTTACTTTTTTTTAAACGGATAGCAATTATTTAAATAAAAATGGTTTTTTATTTAAAACTAAATTATTATATATATTAGTAATTTTAACTTTTATGAAATTTTTTACTAATATACATATATATTTAATTTCTTTGATTTTTAATGAAACGTGTCAATTTATTAACTTTATTGTTCGCTGTTTTAATTGCTTTAACCCCAAGTCAAGCATCAGCTGATATTGGTGGTTTAACAAAATGTAGTGAATCTCCTGCCTTTACAAAACGATTAAATGCAAGTGTAAAAAAACTCGAGCAACGAGCAAGTCAATATGAAGCAGATTCTCCACCCGCTTTAGCATTAAAACAACAAGTTGAGCGTACACAGGCTCGATTTGATAAATATTCTCGCTCAGAATTATTATGTGGTACTGATGGATTGCCGCATTTAATTGCAGATGGGCGATGGAGTCATGCAGCAGAATTTATATTACCAGGATTTGGGTTTATCTACATTTCTGGTTGGATTGGCTGGGTTGGTCGTAAATATTTACGTGCCGTAAGTACAAGTGCTAACCCTAGTGAAAGTGAAATTATTATTAATGTTCCTTTAGCGTTAAAAATCATGACAACAGGTTATATTTGGCCAATTTCAGCATGGCAAGAATTAATCAGTAATGATTTAGTGGCAGTTAGTGAAGAAATAACTGTCTCACCTCGTTAAATTCGTTAATTATTTAAGCTAATATTGATTTTATTAATATGAACGATTTTCAAAAATATCTATCAACAGCTCCTGTTCTTTTAACATTATGGATGACATTTACTGCAGGATTTATTATCGAAATAAATCGCTTTTTCCCTGATATGTTGGGATTATATTTTTAATTTTTGAATATATTTAAAAATTAATTGTTCGATTATTGAATTTGTAAATAATCGAACAAATTTTTCTATGGTAACTGAAATGACATTTTGTGAAATTAAAAACATTTCAAAGTAAGATATTTCTTAATTTTTACATCGGGATAGTAGGATTTGAACCTACGGCAC
>Ga0209279_10000087_pt1 | contig 64197 bp, 64 predicted proteins | sample CoawatmetaG00DNA_3_FD_187508 | JGI IMG/M metagenome (GOLD analysis project Ga0209279, IMG submission 187508) | Marine microbial communities from the West Antarctic Peninsula - Coastal water metaG006-DNA (SPAdes) (version 2) | ecosystem: Environmental > Aquatic > Marine > Coastal ...
AAGCCAGAAGCGTTAGCCGCGGCAGCGAAAGCTAGCGGCTATCCATTGGCACTAAACTTTCACCCAGGTTATGATCACAGCTATTACTTTATTGCCAGCTTTATTGAAGAACACCTTCGTTTTCATGTCACTCATTTAATCAAATAATGGTGCACTGCGCCGTTGATAATATTAATGGCAGATAACCGTGATCTTAAGTGAATCTAATTTATATAGCAAAGCGTTAGGTAGTCCTGATGATGTTAATTGGTCAGCCCGAACTTTGATAATAACTAAAAGTAACTGAGAAACTTTTATTTTAAATGGGGTGGTGCTTATAAAGGACAATAAAATAGCGGGACTTGCTATTATTTACAGCCTGTATATACTAACAGTATTTGTAACTAAATAATGCAGGATTCTTATGCGCCCTTTAACGCCTAGACAACAACAAATATTTGATTTTATTAGAGAAAAAATATCAGATACGGGTATGCCACCGACACGTGCGGAAATTGCCGAGTATTTTGGCTTTAAATCAGCTAATGCAGCTGAAGAGCATTTAAAAGCACTCGCTAAAAAGAGCTACATCGAAATGTTGCCGGGAACTTCCCGTGGTATTCGCTTGGCGGAAGAGTTTATTGAAGTTGAAGGCTTACCTTTGATTGGCCGAGTTGCGGCCGGTGAGCCTATTCTTGCTGAAGAGCATATTGAAGAGCATTACAAAGTTGATGGTGATTTATTTCATCCTGCAGCCGATTATTTATTACGCGTTAATGGCGATAGTATGAAAAATATTGGTATCTTAGATGGTGATTTACTTGCGGTACATCAAACAACTGATGTTCAACAAGGTCAAGTGGTAGTGGCTCGCGTTGAAGAAGATGTTACTGTTAAACGCTATAAACGTGAAGGTAATGTAGTTTATTTACACGCTGAAAATGAAGATTTTTCGCCTATTAAGGTCGATCTTACTAGCCAAAACTTTAGTATTGAAGGCTTAGCTGTCGGTGTTATTCGCGCTGCTGACTGGATGTAATTTTTTTAACTCAACCAGTAATTAAGAATAATAGTATAGGATTAAAATCACCCTTGAGTCATTCCCTGAGGTGATTTTTTAATTGATGCCTTTTAGTATTATCATCATGATAGTTTTGTTAACTAGACCATCATTCATTACAGCAAATTGAATCACCCACTCTACTTTTCATATTTAAGCTATCCGTCACTCTTAGCTAACCCTTTTAAACCAAGTAATATTTCCGGGTTACTAACACTCAAAATTGATATTAGTGTTTGTATGTCCATGATCCGTAGGCGAAGTAAAGGCACAAGTGTTTCGTTTGAACGCAGACCGATTACCGCATTGGCGAGTACGTCTGCCGACAGTCCTGTGGTGCATTCATAATCCAGAATATCTACTATTGAAGCGTAATCACCGATGGTGGAGGCACGATCGCCACATTGTTGGGCGACTGCATTCTGAACCGCTACCGGTACAGCCATACGAAACGCTACTCTGTAGCGCGAATTTTCTCCCTCTGTTTCGAAGGACTTGTAATGTGGAGCGGTGTATAACCGTATTGCTGTCATGCGAAGTGCTTCATCACGAATAAGGCCAAGGTTGCCGGTTGCACTAAGCTCGTCATAGGTTGCGCGACGACGGTAAGCCGGAGTATATTGTGTAGCCCGATAGGCACTAATTAGCAGAGCTTCATTGGATCCCGTGCTTTCGTTTTCGAGCATGGAGAGTGCCTTAAGGGCGTGGGTCGTTATATCTTCATAATATTCAACGAGAAACTGAGTGCTGAAAGCTTCCTCTTGAAGGTCTGCAGTAAGACGCTCGGTAAACAAAACAGATTGCTGATCGGTATTGAGTGCAGCACTCCAATTACTGACCTGAAGACCTACAAATACACCCATGACGACAATTAGGAAGTCGATAGCAATGGCAGTCCATTCCTGATGTTGGAAATGCTTGATCACACGTCTTAGCAGCATTTGATTTTTCCTTATTTGACATATTTTATGTTGTATTACGAATAGGTCAGCACAGTTCGGGACATAACGATAATTAACAGACTTAATCTGGAGTATTAAAGATTAAAAACAGATAACCAGGAGCCGTTATTTTAAAAGTAAATTTAGAATAAACATTTTATAAATGATATGCACGGTATTTGATACCTTTAAGCAATTTCAGACAATATAAGGCATGGAGTCTGTTAAAAATTTGTCCTTCCTTCTCTGTTAAGAGTATATCAATAGACTGATCACATATGAGTGACTTTCTATGGCGATTTTCTTGATTTATAGTCTTCTAAATTGCCATGTTATTAGATTGTGAAATTAAGTCTAATTAACCGTATGAAATAATATAATCGCCGGTTATTACCTCCTTATCGCTTATTATTCTTTTTATATAAAAATAAGCATAAAGCCGTATGGAGTATGCTTTAGACCGACTGGTTAGAGTTAATACTCGATTTTTTGTTTTTATGTTTATTTATTTTATAGGTGAACTTTTAATTGACCTAGTTAAAGTTTTAAGCGACCCTAGATTGTAAACCGTACAAAAATAGCACGAAAAATAACAATTATAATAAAATTACCGTGTGAGAGATTCTGTTTAATCTTTCGCCATACTGATTTAATAAAAATAAAAATAAGCACAAAAACTGTCCCAGTGGTAGGTATTTACACTGGGACTTTGTTTTGTTTTCGATTTAAAAGAGGAATAGGGGATGTCGAGTGAAAAGAGGTAACTTAGGTTTGCTGTTGTTGGGAAGTTTATTTTCCAGTTCAGTTTGGGCCGATATGAAACTAAACTTAACACAAGGTGTTACGAAAGTTAGTGAAGAAGTTTACGACCTGCATATGTTTGCATTGTGGATATGTACTGCCATTGGTGTAGTCGTATTTGGTGCGATGTTTTGGTCAATGATTTTTCATCGTAAATCAAAAGGCCATAAAGCTGCCGATTTTCATGAAAGCACGACGGTAGAAATTCTTTGGACAGCAATTCCTATTGTTATTCTTGTTGTTATGGCAATTCCAGCCACAAGCACATTAATAGACATGGAAAATAATGATAATTCAGATGTCACCATCCAAGTTACTGGTTCGCAGTGGAAATGGAATTACAAGTATTTCGATGAAGATATCGAATACTATTCTGTTTTATCGACTCCTCGCGATCAATATGAAAACCAAGACGGTAACTCAGCGGTAAAAGGTGAGAATTATTTACTTGAAGTTGATAAGCCGCTTGTTATCCCAGTAAACAAAAAAGTACGCTTTTTAATTACCTCTGATGATGTTATTCATGCTTGGTGGGTGCCTGCTTTTGCTGTGAAACAAGATGCTATCCCAGGATTTATTAATGAAGCTTGGACCAACGTTGATAAGCCCGGTATATACCGTGGTCAATGTGCTGAGCTCTGTGGTAAAGACCATGGTTTTATGCCCATTGTTGTTGAAGTTAAATCTGAAGCTGATTATGCCTTGTGGGTAGATGAACAATACCAAATGGCCGCAAAAGCCGCTCAAGCAGAAAAAGACTCGCTAAATGCTTCCGCCTCTATGGATGAGTTAATGGCGCTTGGTGAAACGACTTATGTGGCTTACTGTGCTGCTTGTCATCAACCGACAGGTTTAGGGTTACCACCTGCTTTTCCTGCCCTCAAGGGTACGCCTTACACCACTGAAGGTTCTGCAGACGATCACATTAATATTGTCTTAAATGGCCGTGCGGGTACTGGCATGCAAAGCTATCGTAAACAGCTGAGTATGAAACAAATTGCCGCTGTTGTTACCTATGAGCGTAATGCTTGGGGTAATGATACCGGTGATATAATTCAGGCTTCAGATGTTAAAGCTGCTGCTGGTGGCGATGAAACGAATGCCACAATGCCAGAAATTAAAGCGATTGTTGAAGAGGCTGTTACTGCACCTGTCGAAGATTTGACTAAAACTTATTCGATGACAGAAATGATGGTAATGGGTGAAGACGTTTACAACAAAGCGTGTGTTGCTTGTCATCAACCAACGGGTAAAGGTATGCCTCCTGTTTTCCCAGCATTAGATGGCAGTGTTATTGCAACAAGTGATATTGCTAAGCATATCGATATCGTGGTTAATGGTAGTGCGACAAACCCAGCAATGGGTGCGTTTTCCTCTCAGTTAACTAAAACAGAAATTGCCGCGGTTGTCACTTACGAGCGTAATGCTTGGAGTAATAAAACTGGCGATCTAATACAAGCTGCAGATGTCACTGCCGCAAGTGCGAAGTAGGGAATATTTAAATGACTACAGATACTTTAAATGATCATGACTCGCACGAAGGTGAGCATCACGACGATCACAAAATGACTGGTATTAAACGCTGGTTATATACGACAAACCATAAAGATATAGGTACGTTATATCTATGGTTCTCTTTCATTATGTTACTGACAGGTGGCGCTTTAGCCATGGTAATTCGTGCTGAGTTATTTCAGCCCGGATTACAAATTGTTGAACCTGATTTTTTTAATCAATTAACAACAGTTCATGGTTTGATTATGGTGTTTGGTGCGATAATGCCGGGCTTTGTTGGCTTTGCTAACTGGATGATACCGATGATGATCGGTGCACCGGATATGGCCTTACCAAGAATGAATAACTGGAGCTTTTGGATTTTACCTTTCGCTTTCGGCATCCTTCTTAGTTCATTCTTTATGGAAAGTGGTGCGCCTAATTTTGGTTGGACCTTTTATGCGCCCCTTTCAACAACCTATTCAAATGGTAGTACCGCATTCTTTGTTTTTGCTGTGCATATTATGGGTATTTCATCAATAATGGGTGCGATTAATATCGTGGTAACCATTATGAATATGCGTGCTCCAGGTATGACTTACATGAAAATGCCATTGTTTGTTTGGACCTTCTTTATCACCGGCTACTTATTGATAGCCGTGATGCCGATTCTGGCAGGTGTGGTAACGATGGTATTGACGGACACTTATTTTGGTACCAGCTTCTTTAATGCTGCCGGTGGTGGCGATCCAGTCATGTTCCAACATATATTTTGGTTCTTTGGTCATCCTGAAGTCTACATCATGATTTTGCCAGCCTTTGGTATTGTTTCAACCACTATTCCAGCATTTTCTCGTAAGAAATTGTTTGGTTATAGCTCAATGGTTTATGCAACTGCCTCTATTGCCTTCTTATCATTTATTGTTTGGGCACATCACATGTTTACAACTGGGATGCCGCTCTTTGGTGAGTTGTTTTTCATGTACTGCACCATGTTGATTGCCGTACCTACGGGTGTAAAAGTCTTTAACTGGGTAGCAACAATGTGGCGCGGTTCATTAACGTTTGAAACGCCGATGTTGTTTTCTATTGCGTTTGTGATTTTATTCACTATTGGTGGCTTCTCAGGCTTGATGTTGGCACTAACGCCAGTTGATTTTCAGTACCATGACACTTATTTTGTTGTCGCTCACTTCCATTATGTATTGGTAACAGGCTCGCTATTTTCTATGTACGCAGGGGCTTATTACTGGATGCCAAAATGGACTGGCCATATGTACAATAAAACCTTAGCAAGCTGGCATTTTTGGTGCTCATTAATTTCAGTGAACTTATTGTTCTTCCCAATGCATTTCTTAGGATTAGCAGGCATGCCTCGTCGTATTCCTGATTATGCTTTGCAATTTGCTGACTTTAACAAGTGGGTTAGTATTGGTGGTTTTGCGTTTGGTTTATCACAACTAATTTTCTTAGCTGTGGTGATTAAATGTATTCGTGGTGGCGAAAAAGCACCAGCGAAACCATGGGATGGCGCTGAAGGTTTGGAATGGACTGTGGCTAGCCCAGCGCCGTACCATACATTCTCAACACCACCTAAGATTGATTGATAATGGATAAAAGCCCAAAGCAGGAATTGAATCATGAAGAGCTTCAAACAGTTACTAGCTCTTCGAAGTCAACTCATGGCCAAGTTGTCAAAAAACTATTACTCATAGTCTTTGGTATGTTTGGTTTTGGCTTTGCTTTGGTGCCTTTATATGACGTGTTTTGTGATATCACCGGGTTAAACGGAAAAACCAATGGCACTGCAGTTTCTTATACTGCAGATGGTGTTGATACTTCTCGCACGGTTACTGTGCAATTTATTACTCGTATGGCCAAGGGAATTCCTTGGCAGTTTGAACCAGTAATTAATGAAGTAGATGTTCATCCAGGTGAAGTTAAATTTGTTAATTTTTACGCTAAAAATGAATCTATGCGTGACATTGTTGGGCAAGCAGTACCATCAGTTTCACCGGGTATGGCAGCAGGCTATTTTCAAAAAATAGAGTGTTTTTGCTTTACTCAGCAGCCATTAAAAGCTAATGAAGATGTTGAAATGGGATTACAGTTCTATGTCGATGTAGACTTACCGCCAGAGATCACCACATTAACATTATCATACACGCTTTATGATATTACAGGCAGCGTAGACTCATCCTCCTAATGGGGGAAGTGTAGACACACAAGGGGAATAAAATGACAACAAAAGAATATGAAAAATATTATGTACCTGACTCAAGCCACTGGCCTATTGTGGGCGCAGTCGCACTATTTTTAATCGCCATTGGCGCAGGTAATTATGTTTCTGATTTATCTAATAATGTAAGTGGCTACGGCGGACTAATTTTATTAGCGGGTATCGCTTTAATTATTTTTATGATGTTTGGTTGGTTTAGTAATGTTATTACCGAATCAATGGCAGGAAAGTATAGCAGCCAATTAGATCATTCATTTCGACAAGGAATGATGTGGTTTATCTTTTCAGAAGTGATGTTTTTTGCCGCTTTCTTTGGTGCTTTGCTCTACGCAAGAACATTTTCTGTACCATGGTTAGACGGCGCCGGTAATAACTTTATGACAGGTGAAGTCTTGTGGCCTGATTTTACCGCTACTTGGCCGTTAATAAAAACACCTGATGGCACAGAAACTACCGCAATGGGTTGGTATGGTTTACCATTAATTAATACAATATTACTAGTGACGTCATCTGTTACTGCTCATTTTGCCCATGTCGCATTAGAAAAAAATAAACGCCCACAATTAAAGGCATGGTTAGGAGTTACTATCCTGTTAGGTTGTGCGTTCTTATTTTTTCAAGTGCTAGAATATTCTCACGGCTATTCGCAAGAGATGCAGTTATATTTAACTAGTGGTATATACGGTAATACTTTTTATCTGTTGACTGGCTTTCATGGTATGCATGTTACTTTAGGTACTGTGATGCTTATAGTCATGTTCTTTAGAATATTAAAAGGCCATTTTACACCAGAGAAGCACTTTGCTTTTCAATCAGCAAGCTGGTACTGGCACTTTGTCGACGTCGTATGGGTCATGCTATTTGTCTTCGTCTATATTATATAGCGATTGATATTACGCCTATTGTCAACAATAGGCGTAAATTTACTGTTAACGTGTTGATATAATTATTACGTTAATAAGGTCGGGGGTTTGGCGTTATAATCCCCGTCAGTAAACCAACCACTAACAATAAAACGATGCCGACAGAAACGTAAAGTCGTCTACCAATGAATTTAGTCATTGACGGTTTATTAGGGTCGTTTTTATTCATTAATAATAACGCTTTAAATAAGTTGTAAACCATAAAGGCCATCAAGCCAACGATAACTATTTTAAATACCATCTAAAACTCTTCCTAAGTAGGATTGTTGTAATAAGGAAGTAAAATTCAAGTGCAAAACTGTAAATTTTCAACCACAGACCGAATTAAAATTAGCTTATCAAATATTCGCCTACCATGGTTAATTTTTACCTTAGTTATTTTTGCTGGTTTGATACAGTTAGGGTTATGGCAGAGTTCAAGAGCTCTAGAGAAAGAGCAGCGCCTTGAACGTATTGTTAATTTAAAAGAGCAAAACTCGCTTTCTTTACCTAAAGTGCTGGCGCTACAAAAGTTAAATACTCAAGCTAACTACACCAATGATTTTCCCGTTACTGTTGATGGAACATTTCTTCCTAACACAGTGTTTTTACTCGATAATCAAGTCAATAAAAATTCATTAGGTTACCGAGTGTATCAAGTGGCACAATCGGGTGAACATGCTGTTTTGGTTAATTTAGGCTGGACACAGGGATCTATTAATCGACAAGAATTACCGATAGTACCGCCATTAGTTGGTCGGTTTGAATTTGAGGGGCATATTCGTTTTATAGAAAAAGGAATTATGTTAGCTGAGCAGAATTTTGAAACGAATCAATGGCCTTTAAGAGTACAACAAATAGAGCTTGAAAAATTTTCGACATTAATAGGCCTTAAGCTATTGCCCTTTGTTGTCTACTTAGATGAAAATGAAGCCTTAGGTTTTGTAAAGAATTGGACACCCATTGTTATGCCTCCTGAGAAACATCGAGCCTATGCGTTTCAATGGTTTAGTTTAGCTGTAGCTTGGTTGTCGTTAATGATTTGGGCAAATTATCGATCTGGTCAAGATAGTGATATTAATAATAAAGAATAATGACAAAAAGGTTGGAAGGTATGAGTAGTAATAACACCTCAGAAAATAATGCAGCGAAGGAGTCAAGCCAATTAGCTCCTGAAAGTAGGTCAAAGTCACGTCGTAGTTTTATTTTGATGTTAATCGCTTTTGCACTGCCTGTTATTTTGGCAAAACTTGCTTTAGAGAATAATTGGTTAGCTTATGGTGTGACCAATCAAGGTCAACTTATTGAGGGAGAGTTAACACTGGAAAAGTTAGGATTAAATACCGCTAACTTTGATGAACAATGGTTAATTCTTTACGCGATGCCAGAAAACTGTGATAGCCATTGTGAACAAACACTTGAGAGCGTACACAATAGTTATGTTGCCTTAGGATCAGCGATGCCTCGGGTCACTCCTATTGCTCTTAGCCAAGTTTTATCATCACAACAGTTAACTCGGATAAGCGACAGCGAATGGCAATTAATACCGATGCCAGCTTTAGCCAAAAATAGGATGGATCATCCACAAATATTAGTGGCAGATCCTCAAGGTAATGTTTTTTTAAGTCACTCTATACCTGAAAATAACGCTGAGTTGTCTGCTTTTGGTAAACAAATTTTGGCTGATATGAAAAAATTATTGAAGTATTCGAGGATTGGCTAATATGTATAATCAAAAAAAATTAACGATTAGAAAGCTTGTTTTACTCAGTATTTTATTAGCTATCATTGTGGTCAGTTTAGGCGCTTATGCCCGATTAACCCATGCAGGTTTAGGCTGCCCAGATTGGCCAGGTTGTTATGGGATGATAGATGTACCTGTAAGCACTGAACAATTAAATAAAGCAAAAATTGCCTTTCCTGATCAAGTTGTTGACCCTGAAAAAGCGTGGAACGAAATGATCCACCGCTATTTTGCGGGTGCTTTAGGTTTATTAATTTTAGCGATTGCATTTTTGTCGTTTAGAAATCGTGGGCAGGGTACACCACTTCGTCTGCCATTACTGATTTTAGCTATTGTTACCTTTCAGGCAGCTCTAGGTATGTGGACAGTCACAATGAAACTGATGCCTATCGTTGTTATGGGACATTTGTTAGGCGGCTTTACTACCTTGTGTTTATTATTTTTGTTGTATTTGAGACTTAACCCTTATCGTTTGAGTACGGGCGATTTTTCAGTGAAAAAATATGGTCGCTATGGTCTTATCGGTATAGTGATTTTAACGGCGCAAATAGCGCTTGGTGGTTGGACATCTTCGAACTATGCGGCCCTGACCTGTACTGAATTGCCTATTTGTCAATCTGGCTGGGTAGAGCGCTTAACATTTGAAGATTCTTTTGATCTCATTCCACCAGAAAAAGAGACTTACGAATTTGGCCATTTAGATCATAACGAAAGGTTAACTATCCATGTGGCACATCGTATCGGTGCCATTGTTACTTCAATATATTTAGCTTGGTTACTGCTGATGGTTTTTATAAAGTCTAATACAATATTCTTTAAAAAATTATCAGCTCTTGTTGCTGTTTTATTATTTACTCAGATTAGTTTGGGTATAAGCAATATTTGGTTTTCATTACCCCTTGCCGTTGCCGTTGGCCATAATGTAGTCGCGGCTTGTTTGATGCTTGCACTGATCATGTTAACTTACAGCCTTCGTCGAAAAATTTAAGATTTTAAGGAATTTATATGAGCGACTCTTCAGCATTATCAATCAATGCAAAAGATGAAACGAAAATCACATTTATGAGTAAATGCAGCGCTTATTATGAGATAACTAAACCCCGTGTTGTTGCTTTACTCGTATTAACAGCCGTCGTCGGTATGAGTTTATCTGTGCCTGGTGCGCTGCCATGGGAACTCTTTATACCCGCAATGTTAGGTATTGGTTTATTGTCATCAGCTGCTGCAGCAATTAACCATATTGTTGATGAGAAAATTGATGCTGTTATGGGCCGTACACATAACAGGCCTTTGCCTGGTGGGAAAATAACAATTAACAACGCCATTGTTTTTGCTGCAACTATCGCCATTATTGGTTTTGTTATGCTTTATGGTTTAGTCAATCCATTAACCGCATGGCTTACTTTCTCTGGGTTAGTAGGTTATAGCTTTGTCTATACGCTGTACTTAAAAAGAGCGACCCCACAAAACATTACTATTGGTGGCCTAGCTGGTGCGATTCCACCTTTGCTGGGTTGGACAGCAATGACCAACGAAATTCACCCTCATGCGTTATTACTAGTACTATTGGTTTTTACTTGGACACCACCTCATTTTTGGGCGTTAGCTATTCATCGTAAGAATGAATATGCCAAGGTGAATATACCCATGTTACCAGTGACCCACGGTGTTAATTTTACTAAAACTCAAATACTGTTATATACCGTATTGTTATTTGTTGTTGGCCTTTTACCCTATTTAGTTGGTATGAGTAGTTGGATCTATTTAATTGGTGCAGTCGTGCTCAATTTGGTCTTTTTCATGTACGCGTGGAAGCTGAAATTTAATGCTGATGAAAATACCGCGATGGATACCTTTAAATTTTCTATTGTTCACTTGATGGTTTTATTTATTGTTTTGTTACTAGACCATTACATCTTACCGTTAAATTAAGGACGAGCAAAAATAGTGAATAAATTACTTTATATTATTGTTGGCTCGGTGGCGCTTGCTGCCGGCCTATTAGGTTTTTATAAATCGTTTTATTTAGTGCAACCTGAACATGCTCTTTATTATCAGCAACCCAGAGTAATAAAGCCTTTTCAGTTAACTGATCATCAAGGTAATTTATTTACTAATACTCAGGTAGAAGGTCAGTGGTCTTGGGTTTTTTTGGGTTATACCTCTTGTCCGGACGTTTGCCCAACAACGTTGCAAGAATTAAACTTTATTTATGATGATTTAACCGCAATTGCTGAGAACCAAATATTACTAGTGTCTGCAGATCCCCAACGTGATACTCAAGAAAAGTTAGCGCAATATATTGCTTATTTTAATAAAGAATTTATAGCACTTAGAGGCGATCATGGTTTACTCTTTCCTTTCGCTCGTAATATGGGTTTAATGTATGCGATTACTGATAATAAAAACACGAGTAATGCGGGAGAATACTTAGTTGATCATAGCGCTTCTATGGTACTTATCAATCCGGATGGAAAAATTGCTGCGATATTTAAACCAAAGCAAGAAATTGGAGAAGTGCCTAGTATTGATGGCGAAAAACTTATTAGTGATTTTGAAAAAATAGTAAGGCTGTATAACTAAACTGCTGGTTATTTAACAACCAATTCCACCAGGCTTTAATGCTAAAATAAGCAGGGTTATCTCTGCTTATTACATTTATGACCCATTAGACTTAAGGTCTTTATTAAAGCCCCTTAAGTAGTCACTTCAATTATTGTGCTCATAGTGTTATTGATTACAGCGGGTACCACTCCCCACCTTCTTTTAAGATAAACCATGGTTTTGAATACCAATAGTAACGGCCGGGCTTACTGATACTCGGTGCAGTACAATTACACCTCACCCTGCCTGTCGGTAGGTCAGCATTAAAGTGAATAGTAAAACTATTATCTTCTTGCCAGTGAATATTTTGGCGGCCTAGACCAGAGATATAACAATTGAGTTGTGATTTATTAAAATCTTTAATGGCGACATTAAATGTGACTGAAGTTGTTGTTTTATGTACAAAAATAGTTTGGGTATTTTGATCCACTAAACGGACTGTAAGCGGCAGTGAGCTAAGTTTATTACCAAGACTTGCTATAGCATCATAGGGTTGTGACGCTGGGAATCTTGGGACTATTGATAAATCAGTAGCCAGACCAACTGCTCCAGATTGCTGGGTAAAGGCGATAAAATTATTTTCTTTCATCCATTGCTGATTGATTGGCGAATATTCACCAAAAGGGTAAGCAAAATAACGCCAACTTTTCCCTGTTTTTTGTTCAATCATTTTTTCTGACTTGAGTAATAATTCGCTATAGTGGGCTAACCAATCACTTTGGCTGAGTTCATCTGGCACTCTTACTATAGAGTCGTGCTTATAACCATGGTTAGCAATAATGACTCCTTCATCGGCTAACGCCTTTAATTGCGGCCATGATAGATAATTCTTTTTGCCAGCATTAATAATACCGGGATTCACAAAAATCGTGTAAGGGTAACCAAAATTATCGAGTAGCGGTTTTGCAAAAGTGACATTGTCTTGATAAGCATCATCAAAGGTTATCGCCACAGTTTTATCTTTTAAGGGCTGTTGGTTTTTTATCGCATTGATTAATTGGGATAATGGCACGACAGTAAAATTATTATCTTTAAGATAATGTAAATGGACTTCAAATTGAGCAGGAGAAATACTGGTACTTTTTGGCGTGGTATCACTGACATGGTGATATTGAAGAATAACAGCGGCGATACTATTAAAGCTTAACCCAAATAATAGTGCAATGAAGAGCGTATTTCTCATCCTGTTAGCCTTATACTGATGTTGATAAATTTTAACAGAGTAAAAATAACGTTTTTTCATCACAAAACATAGTATATTTTGCACAAGTTGCCGTTTGCCTCAACTTTTAGGAAAGTTATTGTTTCATATAAAAAATTCAGTACAGCATAAAAATTTGTTTATGCTGGCATTGCCGATGATTTTTTCAAATATTACTGTACCGTTATTAGGGTTAGTGGATACTGCTGTTATTGGTCACTTAGACCATGCCTATTATTTAGGTGGTGCAACCGTTGGTGCCATGGTGATCACCTTTATTACTTGGCTTTGTGGTTTTTTGCGAATGTCTACTACAGGGTTGGCTGCCCAAGCATTTGGCGAACAAGATAGTCAGCTGGGTATTATTATTTTATTCAGAGGGATTTTGGTTGCCTTTTTAGTCGGCTTAACATTAATTGTTTGCCAGATTTTTTATTTAGATGGTGCGCTCTTTTTGGCTGGAGGCTCAGAGCAAGTTCAGTTTTATGCTCGTCAGTACAGTGATATCCGTATTTGGGGTTTGCCAGCAGCACTCGCTAACTTGGTCATATTAGGGTGGCTATTAGGTAATCATCAAACGAAAACAGTCATGTGGTTACTTATATTTACTAACCTGGTGAATTTAGCGTTAGATCTGTTTTTTGTACTTGTACTAGATTGGCAAGTTAAAGGCATAGCAACAGCGACATTAATTGCTGAGTATTCAGGCCTAATGCTTGGCTTTTTTGTGATAGGTGTCAACTTTAATGAGGCAATTAAACGGGCATTTAATACGCAGAAACAACTAGTTAAAGCCGTTTTTGAAAAAAACGAATTGTTGGCCTATTTTCAGTTAAATCGAGATATCCTCATTCGAACTTTATGTTTAGAACTCTGCTTTGTTTTTATTACCTTTCAAGGGGCAAGGTTAGGAGATAATGCGGTAGCGGCTAATGCTATTTTAATGAATTTTGTGTTACTCATTTCCTTTGGTTTAGATGGTATAGCTAACGCCGTAGAGGCCATGGTTGGAAAAGCTAAAGGTGCAAAAGATTATATTACTTTAAATATTACCGTGGATATTTCCTTATTTTGGACAGCAATATTTGCCTTAAGTTATTCCGTGTTATTTTTCTTTGCGGGTGAGATTTTTGTTACTTGGATAACGGATATTGAAGAGGTCATCGCTTTTACAAATCAATACCTTTTTTGGGTAATGATTTTACCTGTATTGGGTTGCTGGTGTTATTTATTTGATGGTATCTATATTGGTTTAATGCGGGCTAAGGCAATGCGAAATAGTATGGTTATCGCCACCTTCGCCGGTTTTTTTCCTATGTGGTTTATTTTGAAAGATTATGGTAATCATGCTTTGTGGGCTGCGTTATCACTATTTTTACTCGCCCGAGGAGTTACATTGGCTTGGCATTATTATTATCGGGTCAAGGTCAGTATTGAAGATTAGAGTATTGAGCAGCTTCGCTTAATTGAGTTTAATGAAGCTGCTGTTTGACTTGTGAATATTTAGGGAAAATTATAGATAGTTATCGAAGGTCATTAGAAGTTATTTGTTAGCGCGGCAATTAAGCCAATAATACCACCAAAAACACCCCCCCAAACGACTAACCAGCCCAGATGTTTTCTGATCATTGCTTGAATGATCTCTTTGACTAATTCGGGGGTTAATTCATTTAATCGCTGTTCAATAATATTACCGACCTTGTTTTGCATACCATCGATAACATCAGACTGCTCAAGTTCATTACGCAACATGGCATTAAACTCAGGACTTTGTGTGATTTCGGTGACAGTAACCTTCATTCTTTGGATAAAAGGTTCTTTTAATGGTGTTAAGGCCTCAGTGCCACCGACCATAGCTAACATACCACCAAAAGAAGAGTTTTCGATAACATCAACTAGGCTATCAAATGCTGGAGCAAGGTCTGCTTTAGCAATAATCGGCGATAAATCTATAGTGCTCGGTTTACCTGAGTTGTCAGATAAGAATCGTTCAATATTTTCTTTGGTAAAAAATTGATCCATCATTAAACTACGAATGCCAATTTTGAAATCTTCAAAACGTGCAGGTATTACTCCAGAACCATATAACCCCGGCACTTTTTCAAACAACATATGCACAGCTAACCAATTGGTAATGGCACCAGAGAGTGCAAACAAACCGATAGTAAAGACTATATGTTGATCTAGAAAGTAGCCCGCTATAGTGCAAACTAAAGCGATAAGGTTGGTGATAATACTTTTATTCACGATAATTCTCATATTCATTGACGTTATTTTGTCGTGCATGATATCAAAAATACTTAACTTTAAGCGTGTTTTTAGTAATAATAACGACAAGATTTACTATTTATGGCGACTTTTATGAAAATAATAATAATATTAATCTCTCTGTTGTTAGACAGTGCCTGTTTAGTGGCCAATGCCAGTGATATTAGTTGGCGAGAATTAGATCGCAAACATACTGTTTTGATGTCCTTACCCCAGGGAAAAGTTGTTATAGAACTCGCTCCCCAGTTTTCGCCCAACCATGTCATTCAGTTTGAAAAACTAGCAAAAGACGGCTTTTATAACAGTACAAGCTTTTATCGCGTTATTGATGGCTTTGTTGCCCAAGCGGGCCCTAAAGATGGCGGTGAAAAAGATAAGTCTGTTACTCAATTAAAAGTCGAAGATCAGTGGTCTACCGATGAAACCTTTTCATTCACCAAGGTGCAAGACAATGATTTGTTTGCCGAACAAACAGGGTTTAAAGAAGGCTTTGCGATTGGTCATTCACCTAAAGAAAATACAGCATGGTTAACCCATTGCCCTGGTACTTTAGCTATGGCGCGTCAAACCCCGGCAGATACCGCAACTAGCCACTTTTATTTTGTCATTGGCCAAGCACCTCGGTATTTAGACCGGTTAATGACTGTCTTTGGCCGAGTTGTTTTTGGTATGGAGCATATACAATCAATTAAGCGCACCTCAACCATTGAAGGAGAACTTGCGGTTAATAGCAAAGAACACACTAAAATAATGAGTATGCAGCTGATGACAGACGTTCCTAAAGATCAACAAATCATCATTGAAGTTGAAAATACAGAAGATAAAAACTTTGCCAAAATGTTAGAGGCACGCCGTGCTAGAGAAAATAAATTCTTCTACAATAAACCGCCACCGGTATTAGATGTTTGCCAAGTACCTGTTAAAAGTCGATTAGTGACGAACTAAATTTGTTGCGTGGATAGATCTGGGAGAGTTTAAATAAATATTTACCAGGGGGTATTTACAGGGTCAAAATGATTGCTTGTTAAACGTTTGCCGTATAACGAATCGCAACAATATCAAAGACTTTTTCACCTTCAGGGATTTGTACGACAACTTCATCGTCTACCTGCTTACCTAACAAGGCTCTTGCCATAGGCGAGTTTATACTGATATCGCCTTGTTTTACGTCCCATTCATCAGGGCCAACGAGGCGGTAAATTTTTGTTTCATCTTCTTCATTGATTAAGGTTACCCAAGCGCCAAAGTACACTTTTCCTTCTTGCTGTTTTTCAGGGTAAACAATGGTGAGCTCATCAAGCCGTTTTATTAAAAATCTTACTCTGCGGTCTATTTCACGTAATCGTTTTTTACCATAGATATATTCGGCATTTTCACTGCGATCACCTTGAGCTGCGGCTTCGGACACTGAACGGGTGATTTTTGGACGTTCATCTTTCCAAAGAAACTTAAGTTCTTGATCTAGGCGTTCCCAACCTGCTCGAGTGATGTAGTCTGATTTTTTCATTAATTATGTGTCATAGCATTATCATTATTAATGGCATTGTAAGTGGAATTGACGATAGATGAAAGATCAACCCACGCTAGTGAGTACTGCCATTTATATGGTCTTACTCAGGGAGGACTAGATTTCATTAAAATTACTGGTAGAATGCGGTTAATTTAAAAATGACTAACTGTGGATTTTCGACTTAATGACTTCAATCGCTGAGCAAATAGCTCAAGAACTTAATGTAAAAACATCACAAATAATCTCAGCGATCGCCTTATTAGATGATGGCTCTACAGTGCCGTTTATTGCGCGTTATCGAAAAGAGGCCACTGATGGGTTAGATGATAATCATTTACGTCACCTCGACCAGCGATTGGCTTATTTACGGGAATTAGCAGACCGCCGTAAACTCATTTTAACAAATATTGAACAACAGGGTAAGTTGTCGGTTTCATTAAAAAAAGAGATCGAGCAAGCCGATAACAAAACACGTTTAGAAGATTTATATCTCCCTTACCGCCCCAAACGCAGAACTAAAGGGCAAATTGCCATTGAAGCAGGTCTTGAACCATTAGCGAATAAACTCTACCAAAATTGGTTGTTAGTACCCGCAGATGAAGCCCAACACTTTATCAATAAAGCCGCCGGTTTGGTTGATGAAAAGTCAGCACTTGACGGTGCCTTAGCTATTCTTATTGAACGTTTTGCCGAAGATGCTAATCTATTACAAAAATTGCGTAAGCATCTTTTAAAACAAGCTCACTTGATTAGTAAAGTAGTGAAAGGTAAGAACCAAGAAGGTGCCAAGTTTAAGGATTATTTTGCTCACTCTGAGAAACTAAGAACCGTACCTTCTCATCGGATGTTAGCTATGCTCCGTGGTCGAAATGAAGGTTTTTTAAAGTTACTTATTGATGTTGATCCCGGACAAGAAACTGATAATTATTCAAGTGCAGAACAGATCATTACTGAGCATTATAATTTACGTCTTAATGGGCAAGCGGGTGCCGCTTTTTTAACTAAAGTCATTCGTAGTGCTTGGAAAACTAAATTGTCTCAAACCTTAGAAACTGATTTATTAGGTAATTTGAGAACAAAAGCTGAAGTTGAAGCGATTAACGTATTTGCTAGCAACTTAAGCGACTTGTTGATGGCCGCACCAGCAGGTGCTAAAACGACTTTAGGTTTAGACCCCGGTATGCGAACTGGTTGCAAACTTGCCATTGTCGATGGCACAGGCAAGTTGATACAAACCGCTACTATTTTCCCTCATGCCCCTCAAAATCATTGGGATAAATCAGTTCGCACCCTAGTGAGTTTGTGTCAACAACATAAAGTTGAATTAGTCGCAATAGGTAATGGTACAGGGTCAAGAGAAAGTGACAAACTTATCGGTGAGGTAATCACCGCACTGTCAGCTAAATTAGCTGAGCAATCACCTGATAAAGCTGCAACGCCATTAACAAAAATGATTGTTAGTGAAGCCGGCGCGTCAGTTTATTCAGCGTCTGAATTTGCAGCTAATGAGTTTCCAGATTTAGACGTTTCCATCCGAGGGGCGGTTTCTATTGCTCGACGTCTTCAAGACCCACTAGCAGAATTAGTGAAAATTGATCCCAAAGCTATTGGTGTGGGTCAATATCAGCATGATGTTAGTCAAAGCCAGTTAAGCCAGTGTCTAGATAATGTCATTGAAGACTGTGTAAATGCTGTCGGTGTTGATTTAAATAGTGCGTCAGCGGCGCTGCTAACTCGTGTGTCAGGGTTAAATAAAACCATGGCACAGAACATGGTCGATTATCGCGACCAACATGGCCGATTTAATGATCGCAAAGAATTGAAAAAAGTCCCACGTTTAGGGCCAAAAGCCTTTGAACAAGCGGCTGGATTTTTACGGATCACTGACGGTAGAAACCCATTAGATATGTCAGGTGTCCACCCTGAAACTTACCCTGTTGTTGAAGCGATTATTGCTAAACTTAATATTGATATGCAGTCAGTACTTGGCAATAGTGAAGCCCTCAATAAAATTAATAGTAGCGAAGTTGCTAATCAATTGGCCGACAGTGGCTTTGGTGAATTAACCGTAAAAGATATTATCAATGAGTTAGAAAAACCCAGTCGAGACCCACGACCTGAATTTAAAACAGCAATATTTAAAGAAGGCGTTAATACCGTTGCTGACTTATCCGTCGGTATGATTTTAGAAGGGGTTATTTCTAATGTTGCTAACTTTGGTGCGTTTGTTGATATTGGTGTTCATCAAGATGGACTAGTGCATATTTCATCACTTACTAATAAATTTGTCAGCGATCCAAGAGAAATTGTCAAAGCAGGCGATATTGTTAAAGTGAAGGTTGTTGAAGTTGACGCAGCTCGCAAACGTATTAGTTTAACAATGCGTTTAGATGATGTTAGCCCAGCGAGGCAAAACCAGAATGGTCATAATAAGAATACTCAGTTTGAAAAGTCGGGACAGATGACCAATAAAGCGCCACAAAAAAAATCACCACAACAAAGCGCTAGAAAAGTTAATAAAGTCAAAGAGTCGGAAAATGCTGCTATGGGAAATGCGTTTGCCGATGCCTTTGCTAAATTAAAAAAGTAACAAGCTTTTTGATGCTAAAAGTGGAAAGCATTCGTTGGATTAAATTTGCCCAGAGTTTTTTATCTAATGTTAATGGTGTTTGGGTATTTTACCGTTAACATGTTGGATGCAAATAACCGTTACAACAATTTAGCGGTAATATCAGAATATTGTGTTTAAGGTTGAATAAAGGCTGTTTTAGATCAGTGAATAAATTTTATAATGGTATAAATTGAAACTTCTGATAAGCCAATAAAAAGGAAGACAACATGCCTGTAAACACTATTTTAATGACGTTAAAAGAGAAACAAGCACAATTAATTAACCGTATTGGTGCAATTGAACGTGACTTTAGAAAAGGTCGCCCTGCAGACTTCGCCGAACAAACTTCAGGTAGTGAAAATGACGAGGTACTTGATGAAATTTTTCATGAAGCGAAAGCTGAATTAGGTCAAGTAAACGCTGCTTTAGTTTGTATTGACAATGGCGAGTACGGTTATTGTCTTAAGTGTTCAAAAAGAATAGCTGCGGAGCGTTTAAAAGTCCTTCCCTATACCAATATCTGTATTAACTGTGCTCACTAAAAAAAGAGTAATATCTGCTATTATCTTTTATAATTAAAGAAGTCTATTTTCTAACTCAGACACGCTTTAAGCGCTAACAACACTCTAGTCGGATCATTATGTTTGCAATAACGTTTAGTTCACCTTGATTTAACTGATCTAGCTTATGATGTGCCGACGACCCATTTCCAATTTTTTTCATTACACCTTCTCCACTCTATTTGGCACTTAAGGCTTTATTTGTAGTCCACTATGCAAGTAAGCCTTAGTGTAACCTATACAAATTAGGTTGAGTTTCTTCTGCTCTTAAATCATAAAGGTTCATTTCACTAATATGTTCTTTTGTTACTCACTGGTAATAGTGAATGAATAAGGACGGTGAAGAGGTCTTGGCAAATAAATTAGCGTTTATTTTAAATAATAGCAGTATGCTAATTAGTTTAGAGACTTGGGTTAATTTAAGTCACACCTGAATTTACTTTAACCCATTCTTAATATGATGGTTGATGTTGTTAGCGTCTTTAAATATAAATAGCTTTTTTCTTAATTTATAATAAAGTTTACCAACTGTTTATTATAACCTTTACAACAACAGTAATGACAAAACTTAGGCGAGTAAAATAATTATAAACGCTAACGTTTAGGAGAATATTGTGAAAGAGACAAGATATTGGCAGGAAAATTTACGTTTAATAATGATATGTCTGGTTATTTGGTTTGTGGTGTCATTTGGCTTTGGTTTGTTATTAGTAGAACAGCTTAATACATTTCGTATTGGTGGCTATAAACTTGGTTTCTGGTTTGCTCAACAAGGCTCAATTTATACATTTGTGGGTTTAATTTTTTGGTATTCCACCAAAATGAATAAGCTAGATAAAAAATACCAGGGAGAGGAGTCATAATGGATGAGTTAAAGCTTTATACTTATATAGCTGTTTTTGGCTCTTTTACCGTTTATTTTGCTATAGCATGGTGGGCTCGTGCAGGCTCTACTAGTGAATTTTATGTTGCCGGTGGTGGCATTACACCAATGCAAAATGGTATGGCAATTGGAGCCGATTGGATGAGTGCTGCGTCATTCATTTCAATGGCGGGTATGATTTCTTTCTTAGGTTACGGTGGCTCAGTTTTTTTAATGGGTTGGACTGGGGGATATGTATTACTGGCTATGCTACTCGCACCATACATGCGCAAGCACGGTAAATTTACCGTACCTGAGTTCATTTTTGATCGCTATTATTCAAAAGCCGCACGTATTGTTGCGGTTGTTTGCTTAATTATCGCCTCGTTAACTTATATTATTGGTCAGATGAAAGGCGTGGGTGTTGCTTTCTCTCGCTTCTTAGAAGTTGATTATGCTCTAGGTTTGGGTATTGGTATGTTTGTTGTTTGGGTATATGCCGTACTTGGTGGCATGAAAGGCATCACTTACACCCAAATTGCTCAATATTGTGTGATGATTTTTGCTTATACAATTCCTGCAGTTTTCATTTCTTTACAATTAACAGGCAATCCAATTCCACAGCTTGGTTTAGGTAGTACACTAGCTGATGGTAGTGGTGTTTATTTACTTGATAAGTTAGATATGGTGGTTACTGATCTAGGCTTTAAAGAGTACACCACAGACAACATGGGCGGTACATTAAATATGTTCGCATACACTATGTCGTTAATGATCGGTACAGCAGGTCTTCCTCATGTAATCATGCGCTTCTTTACGGTGCCTTCTGCACAAGCTGCACGTTCTTCAGCGGGTTACGCCTTAGTATTTATCGCTTTATTATACACCGTTGCACCTGCAGTTGGAGCCATGGCACGTTTGAACTTAATGAATACCATTGAACCAGTAGCGGGTCAAAATATGGCATATGCTGAACGTCCGCAGTGGTTTAAAGACTGGGAAAAAACGGGTTTATTAAAATATGAAGATAAAAATGGTGATGGTAAAATTCAATATACCGCAGACAAAACCAATGAAATGGTGAAAGTTGATCGTGACATTATGGTCTTAGCTAATCCTGCTATCGCTAATTTACCTAATTGGGTTATTGCTTTAGTCGCAGCAGGTGGCTTAGCTGCTGCACTGTCCACTGCTGCTGGGTTATTATTAGCGATATCTTCCTCAATTTCACATGATTTAATGAAAGGGGTGTTAACACCTGACCTTTCAGAAAAGAATGAGTTATTGGCAGGTAGAATTGTGATGACTATCGCCATATTAATCTCAGGTTACCTGGGACTCCATCCACCAGGATTTGCTGCAGGAACGGTGGCGCTAGCCTTTGGTTTAGCGGCATCATCGATATTCCCTGCATTAATGATGGGAATATTCTCTAAAACGATGAGTGGTAGAGCCGCAATAGCAGGTATGTGTTCAGGTATTGGTATTACAATGTTGTATGTATTCCAACACAAAGGCATATTATTTATTGACGGTACATCTTTTCTTGGTGGTATGGAACCCAACTGGTTCTTCGGTATTTCACCTAACGCTTTCGGTGTTGTTGGTGCAATTGTTAACTTTGCTGTAGCTTTCTCAGTACTTAAATTAACGGGGCCTGCGCCAGATAATATTCAGGCTATGGTTGAAAATATGCGTTCACCAGGTGATGCTACAATATATGCTAACTAGTTAAAAAATAATAACTTTAGTTGAAGAGATGACAATCCATTCTTATCTCAAAGTTTTTCTAATAAAAAGATGTATGATTAATGAATAAACAGATTAAAGTTGCTTTTATGGTTGCGCCTATTCTTGCAGTAATAGGTTTTATTGCCGCTGATTATTATAAAGAGAATCAAGCAAGTGATAAAAAAATTATTCAACTCGTGCCTCACGGTCACTGCGATGTTATTAACGAAACTTGTATTTTAAAAGCAGGTAAATTTGAAGTAAATGTTTTTGATATAAAAGGCATAACCACAGTAAATTCGACCTTTCCCCTCGATAGTGTAACTCTCTTTTTAGTGAATAAAGCTAATCAACCTACCCAATATCGGTTGGGTATGATTGAAAACCCTTATTATTGGCATACTAAAACCAAACTGAGAACCTTGATCGGTGAAAAGGGTAAACGTTATAAAATGCGTTTGATTATCAATATTAAAGGTGGCCGTTATATTGCTGAATTTTACACACAGACCACAAAATTATAGCTAAAAATGCTGCCCCTAGATGAGAAAGCATTATTCACTATGAGAAAATAACTATGATGGTTCTTTGTTTATTCAGCTATGGTAAATTTTTATTTGCATCCCCGGTTATTTAACAGGAATTGCTTTTAGAGTGGCGACTAACAATTGCCAATATTGACTAACACTCGCTATTTCAATTTTCTCATCAGGGGAGTGAGGAAACTTGATCGTTGGTCCGAAAGATACCATATCCCAATATGGGTAGGCCGTTTTAAATAAACCGCATTCAAGGCCAGCATGAATGACCATGACCTCGGGTATTTTATTAAATAATTCTTGATAAGTATTACGAACAGTTTTCATAATAGCTGAACTTGTCTCTGGCTTCCAACCCGGGTATGCGCCGCTAAATTTAATAGTAGCCCCAGCAAGTTCAAATACTGATTGCACCATTTGCTGAGCGTCTAAACGGCCATCATCATGTAAACTGCGAATAAGGGTCATCGCAACAAATTTCGGACCTTTACAGCGCATCACACCTAAATTTAATGAACTTTCAACAATGCCTTTAATATCATCACTCATCCGAATTACGCCATTCGGGCAGGCATTTAATGCCCGTAAAATTTGTTGTTGTGTATGGGGGGTCCAACATAGATCAAAATCTTCTGGTGATATTAATAACATATCAATATCAGTTTCAATAGATCCCAAGTTATGACGAATAGTCGATAAATAATCACTCAATGCTTGTTTTAATGATGGGATATTATCTTGAGCAATAACAAAGCTGGCATTGGCTTCACGAGGAATAGCGTTACGTAAGCTGCCACCATTAAGCTCGGTTAAGCGAAGGCCAAATTGTTCACTAGCAGTTAATAAGAACCGAACCAGTAGTTTATTGGCATTTGATCTGCCGGTATGAATATCGACGCCTGAGTGGCCGCCTTTTAGGCCTGAAATTGATAAATTAAAGGCTTGGCTGCCATCGGGTACTGCTTCAAAGGCTAAATTAAAACTTGCAGAGCCATCAATACCACCCGCACAACCCATATAAACTTCACCCTCTTGTTCAGAGTCAGTATTAATTAAGATGTCACCCTCTAGCCAACCGGCTTCTAAACCAAAAGCACCGGTCATACCGGCTTCTTCATCAATAGTCACGAGTACTTCAAGTGGACCATGAGGAATATCATTGCTAGCTAATACAGCAAGTGCTGAAGCCAAACCAACGCCGTTATCTGCACCTAAAGTTGTTCCTTGTGCCGTAACCCAATCACCGTCACTTTCAGTGATGATATAAGGTTGAATTGGGTCGGTTAAGAAGTCGTGAATCTTATCACTGTTTTTTTGTGGCACCATATCCATATGGGCTTGTAAAATAACACCCTGAAGGTTTTCCATACCAGCTGTTGCTGGTTTTTTAATAAATAAGTTACCAACAGCATCTTCTTTAATAGCTAAACCCAGGTTTTTCGCCCACTCTTGGATCCACAGTGATATTTTTTGCTCATGCTTTGAAGGATGGGGAATACTGCAAATTTTTTCAAATAATTGCCATAACATCGTAGGTTTCAGTTGTGAGAGTGTGCTCATTGGGTATCCTGATTAAAATATGTGACAGTTATGCGCTAGCCATAAAAAATTGCCATTGTTCATTAAAGTTGTCACTGGGCTTTTTAGTGAAATCAGAACGAACATACTGACCAATTTTACCTTCGGCATAAGCAACTAATAAGTTAGCTAAGGCTTGTTCATTAATTGTAAATCCTTTGCCTTCTCTTAATTTTCTTTCTCGTAATACCTGTTTGAATTGTGACTCTAGTTTTTCAAAAAGTAAATGAACACGGGCACGTAAACGTTCGTTTTCTCCCATTAGCGCATCACCAGCAAGAATTCGACACATGCCAGGGTTTCGCTCTGCAAAAATAAGTAGTACGTGTAATATATGGTGGCAACGAATTAGGGCTTCCTTATGATCGGATAAAATCAAATTAATTCTTGAAAAAACGGACTCTTCAATAAATTCAATTAAACCTTCAAACATTCTCGCTTTAGAAGGGAAATGTCGATATAAGGCGGCTTCAGAAACACCCACTTGGGCTGCTAATTTTGCTGTGGTAATACGCTGGCCTTGACCAGTTTGTAACATTAAAGCTAAACATTCTAAAATTTGTTGTTTACGGTTAGGTTTGGCATTGGCCGTCATATTGTATTCTTCTCTTTGGCTATTGTTTTTTATTATTTTCGTATGCTTTTTCTAAAGGTTGTCAGCTATTATAGAGACTAACTGGTTAGCAACTACTTGCTTACTTGCTAATGCTATTTCAATTTTATTCACTTGACCATCTTGTTGACTAAAAATTGTCAACGCGTTGTTATCACTGTTAAAACCCTGTCCTGATTTAGCAACATCATTTGCGGCAATCATATCGAGACCTTTTTTTTGTAATTTTTGTAAAGCGTATTGGCTAACGTCTTGAGTTTCAGCGGCAAAACCGACGGTAAAAGGTTTCTTTGCCATTGCTGCTATATCGGCAACGATATCAGGATTTTTAATTAAATTGAGTTGCAGGGTATCGTTAGACTTCTTGATTTTTTGCTCGCTAACCTCAGCAATACGGTAATCAGCAACAGCCGCACAGGCGATAAACACATCAGCATGGCTTACTTGATCTAAGACTTGTTGATACATTTCTAATGCACTATTAACTTTTATTACCTTACAACTGTCAGGCGCTTCAATATTCACAGGACCTGATACAATTGTTACTGTTGCACCCGCGTTTTGTGCAGCTTTGGCAATAGCATAACCCATTTTTCCTGAGCTATGATTTGAAATATAACGAACGGGATCTATTGCTTCTCTAGTGGGGCCAGCGGTTAATAACCAGTGTTGGCCTTTGAGGGTATAGTTTTGTTTTGTTAAAAAGAATTTGCAAGTTAATTCAACGAGTTCATCAGCGTCTAACATTCGTCCTAAACCAACATCGCCACAAGCCTGTTGACCTGCAGCAGGCCCCCAAATATTTACACCCCGGCTTGTTAAGGTTTTTATATTAGCTTGTGTTGCTAGTGCATGCCACATTTGCTGATTCATTGCCGGGGCAATGGTAATAGGTGCAGCGGTGGCTAAACAAATAGTTGATAGTAAATCATTAGCTAAACCACCCGTTACTTTAGCAATAATATCAGCAGTCGCCGGTGCAATTAGAATTAAGTCAGCCCATTTCGCTAATTCAATATGCCCCATAGCAAGCTCTGCTTGGGTATCAAGCAAACTATCTGCAACAGCATTACCTGAAACCGCTTGTAAGGTTAGTGGCGTAATAAAAGCTTTAGCACCTTGTGTCATAACAACACGAATATTTGCGCCATGATCTTTTAGCCGACGAACTAACTCGGGTGTTTTATAGGCAGCAATACCACCTGTTATACCAAGAACAATGTTTTTATCCTGAAGTATTTGCATAACCTGCTAATCTTAAAATTATGAACGCTTACGCTAAGATAGCATTTATTACTAACCGTTGAAAATGCAAGGATGCAAAAATGATAAAAGATTGGCCTACCAATGAGCGACCACGTGAAAAATTGCTCAATCAAGGTGCAAATAGCTTAAGTGATGCTGAGCTCTTAGCGATATTTTTGCGGACAGGAGTCACAGGCTGTCATGTGGTGGATTTAGCCCGAAAGTTATTGTCAAACTTCGGTAGTATTTCTGGGATTTATCGAGCCAATCAACAAGAATTTTGTGCCCAACATGGTTTAGGTACTGCAAAATTTGTTCAATTACAAGCCTGCTTAGAAATGTCTAAACGCTATTTAGCTGAAGAAATCAAACAAGGTAAAGCCTTAACGTCATCACAAATAACACGTGATTATTTAATAACAGAATTGCGGCATCAAACACGTGAAGTTTTTGCCGTGATGTTTTTAGACAACCAACATCAAATCTTAAAATTTGAAACATTGTTTTTTGGCACAATTGATGCGGCAGCGGTTTATCCAAGAGTTGTGGTTGAAAAAGCAATAAAGTATCAAGCGGCTGCGGTTATTTTAAGTCACAATCATCCGTCAGGTATCGCTGAAGCAAGTATTGCAGATAAACAGATAACCCTTAGACTTGAACAAGCATTAGCGTTAATTGATGTTAGAGTTTTGGACCATATTATTGTTGCTGGCCATCGCTGTTACTCCTTTGCCGAAAATGGAGACATAAAAAATAAAATATAATAACAAACCTACATTTGACTAATTTTTAATACAAGATTTTGCTTAGCTAATAAGGTCATTTTATGAAAGTAAGTAATGAAAAGAAAACTGATCGTCGGCAGTCTTTTCGTCTCGATATGGAAAAAGAATTAATAGACATCACTTGGCAGGACAAGGGTGTTGATAAAAATAAAAAAATAGCGTGTTTTAATTTTTCTCGTGGAGGGTTAAAAATCGATTGTGATGAACCCATTCCAGTTTCGGTTACGCTAACAATAACATTTAAAGCTGCGGCTCCTAAAAGTCAAATATTGAAAGGCAAGGTGTTACGCTGTTTAAAACAAAAAAATGGTTGGTTTGAAATTGCTTTAATTTTAGGAACATCAGACAAGTTAGTTAATTAAAAAATAATGCTATAAATAATTTTAACTATAATTAATCATGTCGTGAACAAATAGAGTGTCAAGGAATACTGAAAATGATGATTCTAGTGGGTGGCGAAAAAGGTGGGAGTGGTAAAAGTTGTCTTGCTCAAAATTTAGCGGTTTATTTTACTCGTGATAAAAACGCCATTGTTTTAATGGTTGATTGCGATCCACAACGAACCACGTCCGACTGGATACAGGCTCGTAATACAGACCCAACACTTCCAGCCATTAATTGTATTCAACTGTATGGTAAAATTAGGAATGATTTACTGAGTTTAAATCAACACTATGATTATGTAATTATTGATTGCGGAGGGCAAGATAACTTAGCCCTTCGAGCCGCAATGTCAGTGGCTGATCATGTGGTTATCCCCTTAAGGCCTAAAAGACGTGATTTAAAAACAGTGCCTCATATGGAAGATATGCTAAGTACTTGTAAAATGGTTAATCCAAAATTACTGGCATCATTTCTTATTGCCCAATGCCCGGCATTGCCCAGTCAATTAAAACGTATTAACGAAGCGAAGGAGGTTTGTAGTTCATATGGCATAAATGTACTTAATGCGGTGACATATAATCGTAATATATATGATGATAGTGAGGAGCAAGGTTTATCCGTTTTAGAACTAGACCCTGAAGGCAAAGCGGCGCTAGAAATGACTGCGATAGCTGAAGAGCTTATGGCTATGACACCGGATGACTCATATGAGTTTAATTGATTTAAAAAAATCTAGTGTCAGTAAAGCTAAAAAGAAAAAGGTGACTGCTGATGAGTTTATTGCTGATGCAGAAAATTATGCTGCTGGTAAGACTTCGGTTGTTAGCTCAGCAAAGACAAATTTAGATCAACCTATTATGACCAAAGAGACTGATTGGCCAAAAAATCAATTAAAAAAATGTAAATCAACAAAGCGTCATGCCACTTTTACTTTAAGTGAAGACGCCATTGTCCAGTTAAACTTATTATCTAAAGAAAGTCAGTTAGCTAAATCTCATATTATTAGAATTTTAGTCAATGAATGTTGTCATGAAAAAAACTGGCTCTACTACTTAAATCAGAAATTGATTAATTGATGTTAAACGGTACAAGGAAGAAATAAAACAGCACAATTAAACGACAACTCCAGATTAAAATGGGTCAATAATAGTGAGTTTTTTAAGCTAATCTCCTGTAAAGCAAAGATAAAAGCAAACATTGATCTTTAAAAGTCAGAAAAGCTAGCATTCAACATTTACTTTCTCTATAATGTGCCACCTAATTTTACGATCCTTAGGCGACGGCCTAGGGGAAAAATAGCTCGAGCTGACATTAATTTTTGGAGTGACTCACATGTCTAAAGTTTGCCAAGTAACCGGCAAGAAGCCAATGGTTGGAAACAACCGTTCGAAGGCAAGAAACGCGACTCGTCGTCGTTTTTTACCTAACCTTCAATCTCACCGTTTTTGGGTTGAGAGTGAAAATTGTTTCGTTAAATTACGTTTAACTCCGAAAGGAATGCGTATTATCGATAAAAAAGGCATCGATGCAGTATTAACTGATCTTCGTGCCCGTGGCGAAAAAGTTTAAGGAATCATCATGCGTGATAAAATTCGTTTAGTTTCTAGTGCAGGTACTGGTCATTTTTATACTACAGATAAAAATAAAAAAACCATGCCTGAAAAAATGGAAATCAAAAAATTCGATCCAAGAGTACGTAAGCACGTAATCTATAAAGAAGCTAAAATTAAATAATTTTGCCTCTAGAATTTTTAAAAACCCGGACTTACCGGGTTTTTTATTGCCAAAAATTCAGTATGATGGTCTTCATTACTTTGATTAAAAGGTTATACCAATTACCCATGAAACTATCTCGTCCTGCCTGGAATAACGTTATTATTATCAGTGCTGTGGTGATGATCTTATTACTTAATTTGATGAACTATAGATTATTTCCTGATAATAATGACAGAATACTCAATACCGATGGCGAACAGTTCATTGTATTGCCTCATGCTGTCATTTTAACTTTAGAAGTCCGTGACAATTTTATTATTGAGCGCACAGGTCTGTCGTGGCGTATTACAAAAAGCCAAGGTTTAGCTGAAATTAATAAACAAGCCATTGGACAAATGATGTTAGTCTGGCAGCAAAGTACAGGCTTACTGCAGGCAGAAGGTATCGACGTTTCAGGACAAAAGGGTATTGAGGTTTTAATCAACTTAGCAGGTAAAGTAGAGACTCAAGAGTTAATCTTGTATCCATTAGTCGATCAGTTACTGATTCACGACAAAACGCTTAATTTGTGGGTCGCTATGCCGCCAGAACGTTATAAGCAGTTGATACCAATGGAAGTAAATAAGTAAATAAATTTATCCGAGCCAACAATAGCGAAGCTAGTTATGCCTGAATTACCCGAAGTTGAAGTGTGCCGTTTAGGCATTAGCCCACATATCCTTGATAAAACAGTTGTCGCTGTTGCTGTTCGTGTTCCTCGACTGCGTTGGCCAATTCCTGATGAGGTTAAGTTACTCACAGGACAAAAAGTAGAGAAAGTAGAGCGCAGAGCCAAATATTTACTTATCAGATTTACTAGTGGTACTTTGGTTTTACATCTTGGTATGTCAGGCACGGTTAGGATTATTGATACCAGTACGCCGTTAGTTAAGCATGATCACTTCGATTTAGCCTTTGAGCATAACAAAACTTTAAGACTCAATGATCCTAGACGTTTTGGCGCAGTTCTGTGGTTTAAAGAACATATTGACGAACAAGGGCTCTTAGCTAAAATGGGGCCTGAGCCTTTAGATGCTGGATTCGCTGCAGGTTACTTATTCAGTAAAGCTAAAAATAGAAAGGTGCCCATTAAAAGTTTTCTAATGAATAATCATATCGTCGTTGGTGTTGGTAATATTTATGCAAATGAAGCGTTATTTTTAGCAGGAATTTTACCAACGACCTTGGCAGGTACTATTAATGAGTTAAGATTTGATAAACTGACGAACATTATTAAAAAAGTATTGGCTGATGCTATTACGCAAGGTGGCACCACATTAAAAGATTTTACACAGGCTGACGGTAAACCAGGCTACTTTGCTCAATCGTTACTGGTATATGGTAGAGGAGGGGAAAAGTGTTTAACGTGTAATGATAAGCTAGAAGAGATTAGGCAATCTAATCGCAGCTCAGTATATTGCCCAAGCTGCCAAACAGAGTAGTTTCATATTTGATAGGTTACAAAGGCAAGGCTATTTTTTAAGCGCACTTATTAAAGCTGCCTCCACTACTGGGTGAACAAATTGATTAACATTACCTCGGTGTAAGGCGACTTCTTTTACCAGTGTTGATGAGATAAAAGAGTTCTCTTCAGCGGGTGTCAAAAATACGCTTTCTAAATCTGGCGATAAGCGACGGTTCATATTGGCCAATTGAAATTCATACTCAAAATCAGATACCGCACGTAAGCCACGTATTAATACCTGAGCACCATTTTCTTCAGCAAAATCAACTAAGAGACCACTAAAACCGATAACAGTGACATTGGGTAAATGTTGAGTAACTTTTTCCAGCATTTTAACACGATGGGCTAAATCGAATAGCGGTTTCTTACTTGGGCTTGCTGCTATACCAACGATTACCTGATTAAATAAGCGACTTGCGCGTTCAATTAAATCGGTATGGCCATTAGTTACGGGGTCAAAGGTCCCTGGATAAATTGCTTTTATTGTCATAGTTATTATAAATTTGAACGCTGATAACACCATTGTAAAGCGAATTTTTACCAAATGGCAACTAACAAGGCAATTTTTCTTAAAGTATTTACTCGAAAGACTTCCCGTGAAGCACTTTTTGATAGTATTATGTCCAATCACTTTTTTAAGTATCAATAGCTATATTTCATGAAAACACGCGATAAGATTATACAAGCGAGCATTGCCCTATTTAATGAACAAGGCGAACGAAATGTTACTACTAACCATATTGCTGCTCATCTCGGTATAAGCCCGGGCAACTTGTATTATCACTTTCGCAACAAAGAAGATATTATTCTCTCTATTTATGAAGAATATGCTCGAAATATTGTCCTTGATACTATCCCAGAATCTACACAGAGTGGAAAACCGCTTGATGTCATCATTTTATATATGGACGCTGTATTTCAAGCGATGATGAAATTCCGTTTTTTTTATAGTAATCTCCCTGTTTTATTAGCTAGAGACCCAGCTCTTCATGATAAGTATGTTGAAGTTCAGCATATTATTACTGTTAGGGTGAGTAATATGATGATTTCTCTCAAAGAGGCCAATGTCATTAATTTTGAGAACGATGAGTTAGCTGATATTGTCAGTTTATTACGTTTAGTCAATACGTTTTGGTTGAGTTTTTATCAAACACAGAATAATAATGTTGAAATCAATGAGGCTGTGTTTTATGAAGGGGTATTAAAGATTTTAGTGATTATTCGCCCTTATACTACTGAGATTGGCTTACCTGAGCTTATGAAAGCACGTGAAATGTATATGAAAAAATGTGAGGAATCTTTAGAGATTACTTAAAGTTAACCTGTCATTTAAATAAAGTATAGCTAGCAGGTGTCTTTGAGTCTGCGGACAACTAACCACTTTTACCTACCCATTACGAATATTAATCACAGCATTAATTTTTAGGCGTTATCTTTGTTATACATTGTATAGATTGAATTGACTGATGCAGCGGCAGAAGAAAAAATCATTAGAGTGATGATAAATATCGATTAAACAGAGGTTGAGTTAGCTAAGTCACGATAGCCTTTTAGTAATATCGTCCAATTCTCTTCTTGCCATGAAAAATTAGGTAGTTTTTGATGTTCTTTTCTAAACGAGCGAAGTAATCTTTGCAAATTAGCCTCTGGCCAATTTTTATTTATTGGCCGTAAATCTCCGCGGTCAAAGTCTATTAGCCAAGGTTTTTCATTATTATCAAGTAATATATTATGGGCATTTAAATCATGATGATAAATACCTTTGTCGTGAAATTGTTTAATCATTTGTCCAATGCGAAACCAAACATCATCACTTATTGGCTGTTCTATGAGTATTGCCACTAAATCATTAGCATTTTTTATTCGAGTGCTTAAAAGATCGGCTTGATAAAACATTCCTTTGCGTATCACGCGGCAAGCTACCGGCTTAGGTGCCGGTAATTGCCATGTTTGCATAACCGTCAGTAATTCGAACTCTTTGGTGGCACGGGTTGCTGCTTGAGAGGTGAAAATATAATGGTCTTTATTAAATTTACCTATAAGCCCGCCACGATAGTAATGACGTAATACCCATTGCTGTTCTTGATGCTCAATAAACCAGGTTGTCCCTCGGCCTTGTGCTGAGCCAACGATCGCATTTTTCTGTTGCCAATAATCGCTTGATAACATCTGTGGTTTAACATTAGCTAATAAATTGACATTATATTGGCAGTAAATATTACCAACGTGAAGATGAATTATTTTTGTTGAGTCTTCAATTAGCGTTTGTAACTTCATTACACTTCTTTTGCTCGCCCCTTGATTATCCTGTACAAGTTGGTAAGCATTGTTACCTAGGCGTTCTTGCTTTAATTCATCAACTATTAATGAGTCCACTGCTTGAACCAATTCATCAAGTTCGCTAGAAACCAATGGTAGTAGACCATTAACACGTTTAAGCTGCTGTTCAATTTCTAAAAAATTGGCCATAAAAGGACCAACAATGATGGCCTTTTTAAAGAGTGCAGGCTCAAGGGGGTTATGACCATTGACCTGGTTAAAACTACCGCCCATGGTGACTATATCGGCAAGCGCGTATGCTGCCATTAACTCTCCGATAGAGTCTAATAACCAAACTTGAGTCGACTCAGTTACCTGTTTTTTCTCACTTCGCTTAATAACGGTTAATTGATGTTTTTTACAAAGCTTCTCGACCCTATCGAAGCGCTCAGGATGCCGTGGGACTAGGACAAGTAATAAATTTGGCTGGGTTTTTATTAGCCTCTTAAAAGCCTGTATCGCAAGTTCTTCATCACCTTGATGAGTGCTAGCGATTAACCATACCTTACGATTTTTGGTTAAGAAATTGCTCAACTCTAGGCTTTTAGCCTCAATATTCGCATTATGGCTAATATCAAATTTCAAGTTGCCGACTACTTGGCATTTTAATTTTTTTGCTCCTAACGCAATGAAATTTTCAAGGTTAGTTTTTGACTGTGGCAAAATCGCATCAAAACAATTTAATGTTGGTTGAATTAACCAGCTTAGCTTTTTATAACTTTTCAATGAATGTCCGGATAATCTGGCGTTTACCAGTAACAGTTTTATTTTATTATTAGCTGCTTGAGTAATTAAGTTAGGCCAAAGTTCTGTCTCCATAAACACAATAGCTTGGGGTTTTAGTTTGTTCAGAAAAAACCAAGTACAAATAAAAATGTCTAAAGGTAAATAACAGTGCTGGACACGCTCGGCAAATAATTTTTTGACTTGAGCTGAGCCTGTAGGGGTAAAAGTGGTCAAAGTAATCGGTAATTCAGGATAAGATAAAAGCAGTTCTTCTATAAAAGGTTTAAGGGCAATAACTTCGCCAACACTCGATGCATGAACTATGATACCTGCTGATCTTAACGAGCGGGGGACTAATCCTAAACGTTCAGTTAAACGAAAGCGAAAGGCTGGATTTTTCCACGACTTTATCAATAAAAAACTAAGGATAACTGGAGCAAGTATCAGTAATACTATGCGATAAAGTAATAAGGACAAAAAATATTTCAAGAGAGTCGCTCTAATCAAAAGGTGAAAATTAATTACTAAAGTATACCTAATAGTCTCCCTTAAGTTAGCTCTTTGAAAAGATTATTTATTATTAAGGGGTCTAGTAAGTTTACATACGGTTATTTAGTTTAGCGAGTGGACTGAAGCACGGCATAAAAAGTGCAAACACTTTCATCTACGCGCCAATGGCATATTGTGCCTTGAGGGATAAAGCATGCATCACCTTTACTAAATCTATGGGCTTGGTTATCTTGGTCAATGCAGACTAGTTCGCCAGACTCAATATAGATAAATTCATTGCGTGGAAATGCTTGTTGCTGGGTTTCAAACTGCTCACTTTGCCAAATACCTGAGAAAAAATTGCCACTATGACTGTGGTAAAGGTGTTGGCCTTTTTTCACCGTCTGACCTGCCTTCATAATAAAGCTATCACCACTAACAGTGACCTTGATATTACTGTTTGAGTCAGTACTTGCCGTTTCACCTTGATGGACTTTACTGATATTAATAAGGCCTTCGCAAGTAGGCTCTGTAGGTGTTATTTCATCAGGGTGCTTTGATCTAACATAAAATTTTCGCAAATAACCCTTTTGTTGCCACTGGCAGTCATAGCCATTAGGGATAACAATCGCTTCACCGGCATTAACTATTTCAAGCTCGCCCGTTTTAATATTGTGAATACCTGCTTGGCCTTCAAGCAAAACCATAAACTCATCATAAGCATAAGGTGCTGGTTTTAAAACCATATCAGTCGTATCCCAGACACCAATACAGAGGCCTATTGCGGCATCTTCATAATAACAATGGTTATGTTGTGCTGGCATTGCCGACTCGAACATCTGCTCGTCCAATACAGTAGTTGCTTGAGCTAAATTTTTTGGTGAGGGATGTAATCGGATGATCTTTTTATCTGACATTAGGTGCTCATTAAAATGGGTGAGAGGTGCCTATTATTCTCATTTTTTATACAACTTCATTGTTAACGATTATACACAAGTCTAAATAAAATAAGACCCCAAAAAATTAATGTTGAGGTCTTATTGATTTCTCTGTTTTGTCTTGCCTTTATAAACAGTTAACTTGGAAAAGCAAAACTGACCCCTTCACGCACACCACTTGATGGCCAGCGTTGAGTAATGGTTTTACGTTTAGTATAAAAACGCACCCCATCAGGGCCGTAAGCGTGCAAGTCACCAAATAAAGAACGCTTCCAACCACCAAAGCTGTGGTAAGCGACGGGTACGGGCAATGGGACATTTATACCCACCATACCAACTTGAATATTGTCAGAGAAATAGCGAGCTGCTTCGCCATCACGCGTAAAGATACAGGTACCATTACCATATTCATGGTCATTGATTAACTGCATCGCTTCTTGCATCGTTTTTACACGAACAACTTGCAGTACAGGGCCAAAGATTTCAGCTTGATAACTTAGCATGTCTTGAGTGACATGATCGATTAAGGTGGCACCAACAAAAAAGCCATTGTTAAAACCTTCAATTTTAGGATTACGGCCATCTACAACAAGCGTCGCGCCTTCTTGTTGTGCACTTTCGATAAAGCCATTAACTTTATCGCGGTGTGCAGCTGTAATAACTGGGCCAAAATCGTTATTGGCATTACTGTATTCGCCAACACTGAATCCCTTCATACCTTCTGTTATTTTAGCAATGAGTGCGTCAGCAGCTTCATCACCTACGGCAACAGCAACAGAAAGCGCCATACAACGCTCACCTGATGAGCCAAAAGCGGCACCAAGCAATTGGTTAGCTGTATTGTCCATATCGGCATCAGGCATGATGATTGCGTGGTTTTTTGCACCACCTAACGCTTGGCAACGTTTACCGTTAGCACTTGCTGTTGCATAAATATATTCAGCAATAGGCGTTGAGCCAACAAAACTTACCGCTTTGATGCGCTGATCATTAAGCAGTGTATCAACGGCTTCTTTATCGCCATTAACGACATTCATTACGCCGTCAGGTAAGCCAGCTTCTTTGAGTAATTGAGCAATAAGCAAGGTTGAGCTTGGATCACGTTCTGACGGCTTTAATATAAAAGTATTGCCACAAACAATGGCCAATGGAAACATCCACATGGGTACCATGGCGGGAAAATTAAAAGGGGTAATACCAGCAACCACACCTAACGGTTGAAACTCACTCCAAGAGTCAATGTTTGGCCCAACATTTTTGCTATGCTCACCTTTTAGTAATTGAGGTGCACCACAAGCGTATTCTACGTTTTCAATTCCACGTTGTAATTCACCTGCGGCGTCATGACAAATTTTACCGTGTTCCTGACCAATTAGCTGGCAAATTTTGTCCGCATTTTTCTCTAATAATTCTTTAAAACGAAACATTACACGAGCACGTTTGATCGGTGGAGTATTTCGCCATGCAGGAAAAGCGGCTTCTGCAGCAGTAATTGCTTGCTCAACAGTTTGCTTACTGGCCAGTGCTACCTTTTTAGTTGCCTCACCTGTTGCGGGGTTAAAAACCTCTTGTGTACGAGTATCGTTATTGATCATTTCACCATTAATTAGGTGGCCAATAGTATTCATGTGTTATTCCTTAAATCGGTAAATTTGGTCACTATTTTCAGTGTTTATTGAAAATAGTATTGTTGTTATTTAATTTCGCTAAGTGTTTCGCCAAGAGCATTTATTAAACTATCAATTTCAGATGATTCCGTAGTAAACGGCAATCCTAGTTGAATAGTGTCGGCACCGTAGCGGACATAAAAGCCTTTCTGCCACATCTTCATGCCTATCTCATAAGGACGTTTAGCCGGTTCGGCTTTACCTTGTTCAGCACCATAAGGACTAATCGTTAAGGCGCCCGCTAAACCGTAATTCCGAATATCAGTGACATGGTTTGAGCCTTTCAAGCCATGTAGGACCTCTTCAAAATACGGCGCAACTGATTTAACCCGCTCTGGTAATTTATCATTTGCTAGGATGTCTAATGAAGCTAATGCTGCTGCGCAGGCAACAGGGTGGGCTGAATAAGTGTAACCATGAGGTAATTCTAACATGTATTCAGGTCCGCCAGTTTCCAAAAAGGTATCATAGATTTCTTGTTTAGCAACTACAGCACCCATAGGAATAGTACCGTTAGTCAGTTGTTTTGCTACGGTCATTAAATCAGGTGTTACACCAAACTCTTCTGCACCTGTATTTGAGCCCATACGACCAAACGCAGTAATAACTTCATCAAAAATTAATAATATATTATGTTTAGTACAAAGTTCACGTAGGCGTTTTAAATAGCCCACGGGTGGTGGGATAACTCCCGCTGAACCCGCAAGTGGTTCAACAATAACCGCAGCAATATTGGAAGCGTCATACAAGGCCACCATTTGTTCTAATTCATCGGCTAAATTAGCACCTTGTATTGGCATTCCTTTTGAATACCGATTTTCGCTAGTCATGGTATGAGCTAAATGACAGGCTTCTATACCTTGGCCAAAAATCGCCCGGTTAGGGCCAATACCGCCTACGCTGATCCCACCAAAGTTAACACCATGATAACCTTTGGCCCTGCCAACAAAACGTGTTTTACTCGCCATGCCTTTTTTGCGCCAGTAACCACGGGCAATTTTTAATGCCGTCTCTACTGATTCAGAGCCAGAACCGGTAAAAAATACTCGGTTCAAGCCTTCAGGCATTAATTGGGTAATACGGTGAGCTAATTCAAATGATTTAGGGTGACCAAATTGAAAGGCAGGAGAATAATCTAAGGTTGCCAATTGTTTACTTACCGCTTCAGTGATCTCTGGTCGTGAATGTCCTGCGCCACAGGTCCAAAGTCCAGAAAGGCCATCGAATATTTGTCGGCCTTTACTGTCGGTATAATAATGACCTTTAGCGGATACGATAATACGTGGATCTTTCTTAAATTCACGATTACCGGTATAGGGCATCCAATGCGCATCAAGTTGTTCTTGGCTGATGCCATGGTTATCTTTTTGGTTATTATTCATTTTTGTTACCTCAACAAGTTGTTCAGTTGACTTTTTCTCGCTTTTAGCGATTGTATCTCTTCATTATCGATGATTTAATAGGTTATTAAAGTTAATGTTTTTAAAGTTAAGTTAAGTAATTACTTACCTTACTAAAATTAAAAATCAATAAGTGTTTAGTTATATCTAGTGAGACTTATTTTTGAATAATTGAGAATTGAGATGACAAAGAATAAAAACTTATTACCTCGGCAATTAGGGGATGCTCATATTCGATTATTACGCATTTATCGCGTAGTCATTGAATCTGGAGGATTTGCTGCAGCAGAGGTTGAGCTTAATATTAGTCGGCCAGCAATCAGTTTAGCGATTTCTGAACTTGAATCCTTGTTGAGTATGAAACTATGTCATCGCGGTCGTTCAGGGTTTTCGATCACCCCGCAAGGTGAGCAAGTTTATCAATCAGCTATGCAGTTATTGGGTAGTATAGAAAATTTTCGTGCTGAGATTAATGCGATTAATACCGACTTAGTCGGCGAACTTAATATAGGGATCACGGATAATTTAGTCACCATCGAAAAGATGAGTATTACCAAAGCATTGAGTGCATTAAAATTCCGTGCCCCCGACGTAGTGATTAATATTCGAATGATGCCACCTACCGAGATAGAAAGTGGGGTATTAAATGGTAAATTACATATTGGCGTTGTACCTGAATTTCGTACTTTGCCAGGGCTAGCTTATGCGCCGCTATACAAAGAACAATCATTATTATACTGCAGTCAACAACACCCACTATTTAAGCAAGATTTATATGAAATAAGCGATGATGCATTGGCAGAATACGATGCGGTTGTCCCTAGCTATCCGCAATCACCCGATATTAAAGAGCAACAACGAAGACTCAAAGCAACGGCATCATCAACGGATAGAGAAGGTATCATCTTTTTAATTTTAACCGGACGTTTTATTGGTTTTTTACCTACTCACTTTGCCCAGCGCTGGACAGCTAAAGATAAACTTCGCCCTATTGAGGCCCATGGTCGTAATTTTTATACTAATTTTTCAGCCATTACTAGCAAAGGGGCTCGTAGTCACTTGATCCTGGATGTTTATTTAGAAGAGTTACAAAAAATTTAAAATAAGTTATGCTAATTAAAATTCTAATTAGCTAAAGAGAAGAGATGAATACTATAAAAAAAATGATTATCTCGCTGGTTATTTTACTTACCATTATCGCGTTGTTTAACCTAGAAAAAATATATCGATTACATGCTATTATCACCCTATTTGATCAAGAGAAAATTGTTAGTAATTTTTCAAATATGGAGCAGGCTACACTCTCTCTACCTATTTTAAAAACAGGTAAAACTTATCAATTTACTCAAGCAAGCAAAGACCTTCCTGAAAACTTTACCTACCGGAACGAAGCAGTTGTTGTTAATGACTTTCTTAAACGTCGGGCAACTACCGCGCTTATGGTGATTAAAAATGATGAAGTTACTTTTGAAGACTATTACTTAGGGACTAAAAGTGGCGATAAACGTATTTCTTGGTCGATGGCTAAATCTTTTGTTTCCGTATTATTTGGTATGCAAGTTGATGCAGGGAAAATTGATATTGAAAAACCTGTGAGTTTTTATTTACCAGAAATGAAAGGCTCTGGTTATGAAAGCGTTAAAGTGAGACATGTTTTACAAATGTCTTCGGGTGTTAAATGGGATGAAAATTATCATGATTTCAACTCAGATATTAATAAAATGGGCAGAGTATTGGCCGTTGGGGGTTCGTTAGATGAAATGACATCCGAGCTTGAAGGCGAATCTGAACCAGGAAAAGCCTTTCATTATGTCAGCATGGACACCCATGTTATTGGGATGATTATTAGGCGAGTTAGTGGCCAATCGTTAGTTCATTTATTACAAGAGCGTATTTGGGCTAAAATTGGTATGCAAAGTGACGCTGTTTGGATCACTGACTCAAAAGGTGCAGCTTTTGCCCTAGGAGGCTTGAATGTGGTTACTAGTGATTATGCCCGATTTGGTCGGTTATTATTAAATAATGGCAACTGGAACGGTGAGCAGTTAGTCTCTGAACGTTGGCTGAAGGCATCGACTACCGCAGGCGCGGATTACTTAAAATCAGGAGAGAATCAACTCGGCTATGGTTTTCAAATTTGGCTACCACCAGAGAGTATTGCTGGTGAGTTTTTTTGCGTAGGTGTTTATGGCCAATATATTTATGTTAACCAACAAGAAAATATCATCATTGTTAAAAATAGCGCCGATAAAAATTTTTCGGATAGCCGAAATTCTAAGTTAGAAACCATCGCCTTTTTTAGAGAGATTGTGGCTTCGTTACATTAGAGCTTAGCTTATACTTGCTCGATGTAGGCTCAGCAGGTAGAATGCGCGTCGAGTTGACCAGACAATCGCTGCTTTATCGTTGTATCTGAGGTGTAAGCTAAAGGTATACGGGTAAAGGGGAGGAAAGTCCGGGCTCCAATGAGCAGGGTGCCAGGTAACGCCTGGGCGGCGCAAGCCGACGACAAGTGCAACAGAGAGAAGACCGCCGATGACCTCGCAAGAGGAACAGGTAAGGCTGAAAGGGTGCGGTAAGAGCGCACCGGATTGCTGGTAACAGTAATTGCAGGGTAAACTCCACCCGGAGCAAGACCAAATAGGGTTTCATGACTATTTTTAAATAGTATAAGCGTGGCTCGCGTGGAAACCGGGTAGGTTGCTTGAGCCTTAGAGTGATTTAAGGCCTAGACGAATGATTGTCCTAGACAAAACCCGGCTTATGGTCAGCTCACCTATTAAAAATAAAGCCTTCGCATTGTTGCGAAGGCTTTTTTTTAGGTAAATAATGATGAATCGTAGTTAATATTGTTAGTTTTAAAGCTGAACTGTCAGGTTATCTAATTATTGGGTTGTTAGTTGACTGTCATCATTTTAAAACTAAAAAGGCCACTTATTTAAGTGGCCTTTTTGAATTAGGTGTAATCGTCAATAGCTAGCTCTTTTCATCCAAAGTACGAAAGGCTTTACTGCCAACAGCTTTTTTGGGATAAAAGTAAAGTAAACTACCCGCGCCAAACCAGGCAATGACCATCATCCATTCTTGTGGCCAAGCCAATGCGGCTGGCATGCCAGGTAAATAAAGACTGATCATCAGCAAACTGGCCAGTAAACCAAACCAACCCAATAATTTACCACCAGGTGCTTGATAGGGACGCAGCATTTCAGGTTCATTGTATCTCAATAATAAAAAAGAACCACACACAAATATATACGATATCATTAAGCCTAAGCTACCAGCGTTTACAAACCAAAGCAGCGCAGGGCGTCCTAAAAGTGGTGCTAGCGTGCCAAGTATGCCGATAAATAAAATGGCATTAACCGGTGTTTTATATTTTGGATGTACTTTTGCTAAAAAACTTGGAACCATACCACTTGATGCCATGGCAAATAAAGCACGGCTACCGCCTAATAAAAAGCCGTTCCAGCTGGTCAAAATACCGGCTACACCGCCCAGTAATAAGATCAAAGCACCCGTTCGTCCCCAAGCTGCTTGGGTTGCATCAACGGTGGCTAATTTGGAAGCACTTCGAGCATCAGCGTCAAGTAACATACCAACGGCTAACTCAATCAACAAATACCAGACAATAGCCATTACGATTGACAATACCAGCAGTTGACCAATTTTTTTGGGTGGTAAATCAATTTCTTCAGCCGCTTGTGGAATAATATCAAAGCCGACCATCATAAAGGGTACTAATGCCATGGCAGCAAGAATGCCAGTACCACCACCGACAATTAGTGGGGTCATATTAACGGCTTCACCGTGAACGCCCAAGCCAATAAATAACGCCAGTCCAGATAAGACAATGACTGCGACCACAACACCTTGAATTATGGCGGCAATCCTTACCCCACGAATATTAATCCAAGTGATGACTATTGACGCTAAGGAACCGATAAGGACTTGATCTAGATAAATACTGTAACCACTAATTGTCCATAACTCACCATTGCCCAATCCAGGAAATACCCGTGTTAAGACATCAGGTAATGCCACTGCTTCAAAAGCAACAACGGAGATGTAGGCAAAAACAATGGCCCAAGTACAATAAAATGACGAGGTTTTACCCATCGCTCGCAAACTATAGGCATGCTCGCCACCCACCTCAGGCATGGCTGCAGTAAGTTCGGCATATATCATGCCGATAACGACAATCACCCCTCCGGCGATTAGAGTGGCAATAATGGCACCAAAGCTACCCGCTCGCTCCATTAATTGTGAAATTAATACCACCCAAGACCAACCAATCATAGCGCCAAATGAAAGGACTAAAATATCTATTTGTTTAAGGCTTTTACTTAAGCCATGTTTACTTACATCCAAAGTTGTAATCTCCTGTTAGTTAGAGTCAGCGTGTCAATGAAAGCTACATCATCATTGACAAATAATCATTGATTTTATTATCAATGATTTAATAGGTTATTAAAGTTAATGTTTTTAAAGTTAAGTTAAGTGGTTACTTACCTAACAGTTAATCATTTAGTCAGTATTTAGCGTTATTTATAGTTGAATTATTGAGCGCTGGCGGTGATAAATTAAAATAAACAGTCACTCTATTTGATTTACTATCCTGCCCTAAAGTTGTTATAAAAAATAGATAATAATACCGATTAGTAAAAAATGATTAAATTTTCATCTGTGATAAATACTTAGTAAAAATTGAATGGCGTAGAAAAATCCTAGTCAAACAAAAATAATATATTGTATAAATAGCTCGGAAAATGTGGCTTTTAGACTAAAGTGCGTTATATTTTATGATAAATGGTTATAATTTAAACGCTGTTGAGCAGGGGTAATCAGAATGAAATATTTAATACTATTGATAATATTATTTTCCTCTCAGTCTGTTGGGCAAAATACGCCAGCAGAATTCGCTGAAATGAGTATGCAGCAACTGTTTAATCAAAGTATTTATGACGTTAAACTCTATAATAACCAAACCTCGCCGTGGTCGCTGACCTATCAGTTTAAAACCGTGGAGTTTGAGGGATATCTTGATGGCACCAAAGCGTTAAGTTTCGACGAAGTGCTTTGGAATGGACCAAGTGAACCGCGAACCGCTAAAAACTTCCCAATTTTACCTACACTGATCACTCAAAAAGCCCAAATTTTTGCTTTAGGCTATCAGTTTAGTCCCCATTGGCATGGGCGTATTTCGGTGCCTTATATCCAACAACGTACTGATCACATTAGTATTGTGGGTAATTATGAATATTTTACCATCAAAACCCAAGGCGTGGGTGATGCCTCGATTTTAGCGAGTTATAAATGGTTCGATGCCGATTCCGACACCGGAGTGTGGCGATTCTCTTTTGGTTTAAACCTTCCCACGGGTTCAATTGATGAAACGGGCGATACACCAAGAGAGCCAGGAGAACAGCAGCTCCCTTACACTATGCAATTGGGCTCTGGCACTTATGATTTTCCGTTTGAATTTAGCTATATAAATACAGGCGCGCATGACTTTAATGTTGGCTTATCTGCCAATATACGATCAGGCACCAATGATCGAAACTACCGACTTGGCAACAATTATAGCCTACATGGTGGTTATAGAATTGACTTATCCCCTACAATCCAAACCTTTGTTAGAGTAAATTTTATGTACAGTCTTCCTATTCATGGTCAGGATGATTCGCTCTTGGTTAACTCACCCTTCCCATATCCAGCAGGTATTACTAACCCTGATCTTTATGGAGGTAAAAAAATCAATGTCCGATTAGGTATTTTATGGCAAATAGCCAAAGACTATCGTCTGAGCCTAGAAATAGGCAAGCCTGTTTACCAAAATTTGAATGGACCACAGCCCAAAGAAAAATGGCAAAGCGCTGTTTCGATTTCGAGAGTAATGTAATATAAATATGCGATTGCCAATACGACTAAACCAATTACGTAGAATAATGTCTAGGGGCTGTCTTATAAGTTTATTGAGTCTTTTACTTTGTAGTAGCGTTAACGCAGAACATTCATTAAGTAAGGAAGATAAACTCAAAGCCGCCTACCTGTTTAACTTTACCAAATTTATTGAGTGGCCAATCTTAGCCAAAAGTGAACGACCTTCTTCAATCAGAATTTGCGTAGATGGCTCATCGGCATTTTTTGAGTTTTTGGAGGAATTGGTTGCTAATAGAAGAGTCGGCAAGTTACAAAAAACTGTGGAGGTATTATCTCTTGAAACCGCAGGTGGATGTGAATTGCTCTTTGTTAGGGAGGGAGAGAAGAAAATAACTATACAGTTAGACCATACGGTTGTCGTAGCTGATTCTGTTGGCACTGCTTTTCCAAATGGTGCTCTGTTTTTTTATGTAGAACAAGGTAAATTACGTTTTGAAATTGATCTAGAAAAAATTAATTCGCTCAAGGTGATTGTTAGCTCTGAACTATTGAAATTAGCAAGAGTTAGGTCATGACTATTCTCCAAAAAAATCCTTACAAAAATAGAGTCAGTTTCTTTTATAAACAACTGTTCGCTGTGATGGGAATTAATATTCTCCCCTTATTGATTATGTCTGGGCTGCTCTATTCAAATTTTATTAATGATTATCAAAATAATCTGATAGAGGATATGAATAGTAAAATCAGCTTATTAGCAGCGACGAGTCGCTCTGCACTGATCTTTAATGACAATGAAGCAGGAAACGTTTTGCTTTCTTCCCTTAAAAAATATAAAGCGACCCGTTATGTACAAATTTATAATACTGATATGGAATTATTTGCTGAATATAAGCGTGTGGGTCAGATTATTGACGTACCTGTTGAGGATTATAAAAATAATGCATTTTTTAAAAATGAGAATGTTTACCTGTCACAACGGATAATGATGGGTGATGATTATCTTGGCGTTATTGTGTTATCAGCTGATACCAAGTCTTTAAACGTTCAGAAAAATAACTACCTATTAATATCAAGTTCGGTTCTTTTTGCCAGCCTAATAATGGCATTTATACTCAATTGGCAACTGCAAAAAAGACTCACTGCACCCATCCTAGAATTGATTGATTTGGTAGGCTACATTGCCGAAAACAAAAGCTATCACAAGCGACTTGATACTCATCGAGGTGATGAAATTGGTGAACTTATTTTAGGTGTCAACACTATGTTGGACACAATAGAGACTCATGAGAGACAACTCTTTCAGCGTGCCAACTATGACGAATTGACCCAATTACCCAACCGACATTTACTGATGGAAAGGCTTTCACACGGTATTCACGCTGCAAAGAGAAGCAAAACTGAAATAGCTTTGCTGTTTCTTGATTTAGATAGGTTTAAAATTATCAATGACAGTCTGGGGCACCGTATAGGCGATGAACTCCTAGTGCAGGTAGCCGCTAAGTTATCTAACACGCTACGTAAATCTGATTCTATAAGCCGCTGGGGGGGAGATGAGTTTGTTATCCTGCTCGAGAATGTTGAAGGAGTTTTCCATATTGAGCATATTATTAAAAAAATCATTTTGGAGCTGTGTCGCCCAATGGTGGTGGAAGATCACCTTTTACATGTTTCTACCAGTATTGGTGTTGCCCGCTTTCCAAAAGATGGTAAAGACAGCCTAAGCTTATTAAAGCATGCCGATATTAGTATGTACAAAGCTAAAGAAAAAGGCCTGGGAAAGCATGAGTACTTTGAACGGGGTATGCTTAACGATTCGGTACAACGGTTAACAATGGAAATGCAGGTGCATAAGGCATTAGAAAATAAAGATTTCTTTTTAGTTTATCAGCCACAAGTGGCGGTTGACAGTGAGTGTATTGTTGGTTTTGAAACGTTGATAAGGTGGAACCTTAACGGTAGATTTGTACCTCTCACTGAATTTTTGCCGGTTATAGAAGAAGTAGGGCTTATGTATGAGTTAAGTCTGTGGATATTAGCTCAAGCCTGTAAGCAAAATAAAATGTGGCAAAGAGCGGGGTTTTCACCGGTAACGGTAGCGGTGAATTTATCTGCATCATTTATTATGCATCCTGATTGTGTCGAAAACATTCAATCGACACTCACCGATACCGGTTTAGCGCCAAAATACCTGGAGATTGAATTAACCGAGAATACCTTCATCAATTCAAGAATAACCGCTGTCTCGGTATTGCGTACTTTGCAAGCTATTGGCATCAATATAGCCATCGATGATTTTGGAACGGGCTACTCTTGTATGAGTTATTTAAAAGATTTACCTATTGGGACGCTTAAAATAGACGGCAGTTTTATCACCGGACTTGGGCAAAGCCAAGCTAACGAAGGGATAGTACAGTCCATCATCACGTTAGGGAAAAGTCTGGATATGATGATAGTGGCAGAGTGTGTTGAAACAGAGCAACAACGTTCTATTTTACAAAGCATGCAGTGCGATATTATACAGGGGTATCTATTTAGTCCTCCCTTGATAGTTGATGATGCGGCAAGCTATCTTGCTAAATATAGCCCTCAAAAGAGTTGAGTAAATGCTTACGGCAAAACTACTCATGAGCCTTCAGATAAACCCGTAGGTAAACAAAAACGCTAAGAAAAAGCGGAGTAATCTTGTCATAGTAATTAAAACTTAGTCCCGAGATTAAAGTGTAATTAAAAGTAAAAATAACAGGAGTACACAGAAAAGTATAAATAGATCAGATCATCAATTAATGGTTTTAGTATTAAAAGGTTAAAAAATATAAACGTATTATTAGTTAATTATTGGCCTGATGGATGTGTCTTTGTCATAATGATTACTTGATCAATTACCATGATCAAAAAAGCATTAGCAATCATCAATAGAAAAAAAAGATATGCCAATAATTAAAAAAACCATATTAACCAGTTGGTTAGCACTAATTGCTTTTGCCGCCAATTCTGTTTTATGCCGACTTGCTTTAGGCAACGCAGGTATAGACCCGGCTGGTTTTACTGGTGTTCGGCTATTATCGGGTGCGATTACGTTAAGCTTTATTGTTCTTTTTTTTACCGATACCAACAAACTTTCTCTGCCTCGTATCTTTAGTTTTGCCAATACTAAGGGATGGTTTGCATCAGCAATGCTATTTTTTTACGCGGCCTTTTTTTCTTTCGCCTACGTTAAATTAAACACAGCCACTGGCGCGTTGATACTATTTGCTAGTGTACAGTTTTCCATGATCGGGGTAATGCTTTGCAAAGGTCATCGTTTACATCTTATCGAGTGGCTAGGAGTGTTCATTTCATTTGCCGGTTTTATACTACTCATGTTACCTAGTGCAACGCAGCCTGCTTTTAGTGGATTTATATTAATGGTGATTGCGGGTGTTTCTTGGGCATTTTATACTTTGGTGGGAAGAGATGTGGAAGACCCTATTTTAGTTACCAGTGAAAACTTTATTCGCTGTATCCCAATAGCGTTTGTTTTTTTACTGATGAGTTTATTGACATACTCTATTAGTTGGCAAGGTTTTTTTTATGCGATTACTTCTGGCTCGGTGGCTTCTGGTGTCGGTTATAGTCTCTGGTATTTGGCATTAAAAAACTTATCAATTACCCAAGCGGCTATTTCCCAGTTATCCGTGCCTCTCATTGCTGCGTTGGGCGGTATTGTTTTTATTAATGAAGCGTTAACGTATGAATTAGTGATATCTGGAGGATTAATTTTAATCGGTATATTGGTCGTTAGTTTGAAAAAAAATCCTGATGACGGCCGAGATATTAGTAACTCAAATGAAAATTTTTCAAACAAAAATCGATAGCTTACTCGTTAATACAGAGTTAAATAATATTGTCTGCTGTAATAAATAGCGAAAAACTTACAAGGAACTAAACGACCTAACTAGCAAGTTTCGACTATGGCTGATTAAGAATGTCCTTGCTATAACCTTTGATAACATTGTCGAGCCAAAATTAACCAATCGTTGGCTACCTAAAATTGAAATTAAGTAACCATTTTATCTCTTAACTACATCATCTAATGCTTAATCTCATCTATATAACTAGAAAGTTGTGGCTCATCAAAAGCATAAGTTGTTAAACAATATTCACAAGTCATGCTGACATTTCCTTGTTCCTCTATTATAGATTTAATCTCACTAGGTTCAATTTGAGCTATAGCCGATAAACATTTTTCGCTCGAACAACCACAAACAAAAGAGACGGGCTGGGGGTCAAAAAGTCTCACTTGCTCTTGATGGTATAACCGATATAGCAAAGTTTGGGCATCAAGACTGAAAATTTCTTCCGTTTTAATGGTATGGGTTAACTGACATAAATGGTCAAAGTCACTTTGTTGCTTTTCTTTATCACCACCATTGGCTTCGTCGCTACCAGGTAACAATTGAATTAAGCTACCAGCTACTTGTTGTTTTTCATCGTCACTAAATAACCAAATTTTTGTTGGGATTTGTTCAGACACATCAAAATAATGCGCTAAGCATTCTGCTAATGTTTCTTTCTCTAGAGCAACAATACCTTGATAGGCTTCAGCATTTTTCGGTCTAATGGTAATGATCATATTACCTTTGCCAATCAAGGCTTTTAAGCCCATCAGTTCGGTGTTTTCACTTAAGCGGGCGATGCCACGCATTGCTTGCTTATTATTACCATTCATCGACATATAAGCGACAGGACCATCGCCTTGCAATTGTACTGTGATATCACCTTCAAATTTTATGGTTGCGGTTAATAAGCAGGTTGCGGCCATCAACTCCCCTAGCAAAATACGGACACCTTGTGGATAGTTATGTTTATCAATATTTTGTTGATAGCTTTTTGATAGTTGTACTAATTCTCCACGAGCATGGAGGTCATCAAATAAATAGCGATTTAAAACGTCTGGGCTAGTCATTATTCATTAAATCCTTCTTTTAATTGCCGGATTTGTCGGCGTTGTTTTTTGTCTGGTTTACTGTCGCTTGCTGGGCTAAGTAGTATGCCCTGTTGGCGGGCCAGTGATGTCTTTTCTCTAATTTTTATACTAGTGGTTGTCTCTTGGTATAAAGTTACAGCAAAAGTTGCATCTCTTCTTTTGTCTGCAAGTGCCATTACCGTGATTTCTTTTTCATCAAAACCTTGGCGTATTTTAATGGTATCCCCTAGAGTGACACTTTTTCCTGATTTTGTTCGTTGACCATTATAAAAAACCTTACCCCCGTCAATCATTTGTTTGGCAATGGCGCGAGTTTTGAAAAACCTTGCGGCCCAAAGCCATTTATCAAGACGAATAGCGGTATTACTAATTTCTTTAGCATTATTTTTTGTTGTCACCAGTAGACTCCCTTTGCGAAATTGTCATGGCAGTACGCTAGTTGAAATATACCATTTATAAATTTTAAGTGTAAAAAAGTGTTAAAAAATTAGGACAATGCTTGTTGGTTGAGCACGGGTCAAGTACTATCCTTTAGTATCTAATTTTTAATAACACGATGTTAAAAAATCTTTCATTAATAAACTAACTTTTAATTATAAAAATCATGCAATTACCAAACAGCTTAGTTTCATTAACTGATGTATTAGTTAAACTTCCTCAACAGCAAATCGCCAAAACAATCAGTGGCGTGTTGCTGATTTATATTGCCTATTTAGCATCTCAAGCTACTTGGATGTTTGTGCCAAGCGGACAAATATCAAGTCAAAGTGTAAAAACGTCGAAAAATATGCAAAGTAATAAAGACGAAACGGTTAGTATTAGTAAATTAGAAAAATTGCATTTATTTGGTGTTTATAATGCGTCACCGTCGGTAAAAACTATTGAAATTGAAGATGCACCAGAAACACGTTTGAATCTTACCTTATCTGCGGCAGTCGCTAGTGATGACATTAGCGCTTCTGCTGCCATTATTGAAAACAATGGCAGACAAGAAACTTACGGTATTGGTGATGTTATCACTGGAACTAGAGCAACTTTAGAGCAGGTATTAACTAATCGAGTAATTATTAAGCAGTCAGGACGAATGGAAACATTAATGCTTGATGGTATTGATTATAAAAAACTCTCGACGAGTGTACCTAATCAAATTAAAAAACAAGAACAACAGAAAGAGAATGCTTCTACTGTGATTGATATGCGTCAAAATAAGCAACTATCTAAAGAAGCAAGTAACCTTAAAGCGGACCTTTTTAAGGACCCAGGGAAAATAACGGATTATTTAAAAATTGTGCCTAAACGAAGTGGTGGCGATATCTTGGGTTATAGATTGATGCCAGGTAAAAATTCAGAGTTTTTCAACCGTTCTGGTTTAAAGTCAGGTGATGTTGCTGTTCAAATGAATGGCTTTGACTTAACTGTACCGAGTGAAGCTGCACAAGCTATGATGGCGTTAAGGCAAGAAAATCAAGTGTCTTTGTTGGTAAAACGTGAAGACAATATGACAGAAATATTGTTTAGTATAGATAATTAAATTTATATAAATAACTAAAAAAATCAGGAAGATACAGAAGTGATGAGGAATTTTTTTATGGGCAACCTTTGTAAACGAATATTTTTTACAATAAACAGTCGTAGCGTACATTCGTTAGCAAGCTGCCGCTCAGCTTTGATTGCGGCAATATTAATTAATGGTTTCTTCATTAGCGCCTCAGTAAGTGCCACAACTTATTCACCTAACTTTAAAGATACTGAACTTACTGAGTTTGTTAATATTGTCGGTAAAAGTTTGAAAAAAACGATGATCGTTGATTCAAATGTTCGTGGAAAAATCAATGTTCGAAGTTATGATTTATTAACAGAAGATCAATATTATCAATTTTTCTTAAACGTGTTGGAGGTCTATGGTTTCGCTGCGGTGCAGATGGATAACAACATTATTAAAATTATTCGTAACAAAGATGCTAAAACATCATCCATCCCTGTTGTTAGTAGTGAGAATCCTGGCATGGGTGATGAAATGGTCACCAGAGTGGTTGAAGTTAAAAATGTAACTGTCCGCGAATTGGTACCTTTACTTCGTCAGCTCTCTGATCAAGCCGGTGGTGGTAATGTTGTTAATTATGACCCAGCCAATGTTATTATGTTAACGGGTACTGCTGCAGTGGTTAACCGCTTGGTTAAAATTATTGAAAAAGTTGATCGTGCTGGTGATCAAGACGTTAAGATTGTTAAGTTACAATTTGCCTCAGCAGTTGAGCTTGTTCGCATCATTGAAGCGATGAATAAAACAACGTCAGGTAATAAAGGTACGCCAACGTTTTTAATTCCTAAAGTTGTCGCTGATGAACGAACGAACAGTGTAATTGTGAGTGGTGAAATACAAGCAAGAGAACGTATTATTAAATTAATTTCGCGCTTAGATAGCGAACTAGAGACTAGTGGTAATACCCGCGTATTTTATCTTAAATATGCCAAGTCAAAAGAATTAGTAAAAGTTCTAAAAGGTGTCAGTGAGTCTATTAAAGCAGACTCCCAATCTGGATCGTCAACTAAAAATAATAGTAAAAAACGCAACATCAGTATTGAAGCCCATGAGTCTACTAATACGTTAGTCATTACAGCTCAGCCCGATATGCTACGTTCACTCGCTTCAGTTATTTTCAAGCTTGATGTGCCAAGAGCACAGGTACTTATAGAAGCTATAATTGTTGAAGTCTTTGAAAGTGATGGTGTACAGCTAGGTGTTCAGTGGTATAGCGAACAAGGGGGGTTTACCCAATTTAATAATGGCCCTGCACCTATTAGCTCTGTAGTTGGTGGTGCTATTGCCGCAGAAAATATTCCTGGTGATTATGTACCGCCAGTATTTAGCCCGAGTAATGGTGAGGTAGTTCAAGAGGGATACAATAAACCTGATACTAATGGTGATTATTCATTATTAGCAAACGCCTTAGGGTCTGTTAGCGGTATGATGTTTGGTATTATGAAGAATGACTGGGGTGCCATCATTCAAGCCGTCAGTAGCGACACCAACTCTAATATTTTAGCCACTCCAAGTATCACTACGTTAGAGAATGAAGAAGCATATTTTATTGTTGGTCAAGAAGTGCCTATTATTACTGGTTCAGCTACGGGTAGTAATAACAATAACCCTTTCCAAACGGTCGACCGTCAAGAAGTTGGGATTAAGCTATTGGTTACACCCCAAGTCAATGAAGGCTCTGGGGTACAACTAACCATTGAACAAGAAGTTTCATCGGTAAGTGGCACAACGGGTGTTGATATCTCGATTAATAAACGCGAAATCAAAACAACCGTTATGGCAAATACGGGAGAAACAGTGATTTTGGGTGGTTTAATTGACGAAGATGTTCAAGAGAGTGTCCAGAAAGTACCACTTCTTGGCGATCTTCCTTTTATTGGCCACTTGTTTAAGTCAACGAGCAATACCACTAGAAAACGTAATTTGATGGTCTTTATTCGTCCAACCATTATCACTAGTAGTGCAATGATGAATACGTTGGCAAAAGATAAGTATAACTTTATTCGCGCTGATCAAATTCGTAAGCGAGAAGAGGGGTTGTCGTTAATGCACAACGAAAAGTTACCATTATTGCCTGATTGGAATGACGTGTTAACACTTCCGCCTGCCTTCGATGAATATATGGACGAAGGCAAACAAGAGAATAGTGACGGCAGCAAAGAAGAACTTAATCCTCCATCGATGTTTGAAGTTAAGCCTCTCAGCATAGATAACCAAGTTCAATGATGACTAATGTTACTGAGCCCTCAAAGGGTGAAATTTTAGCTGCAGTCGATGATTTATTGATAGAGAACTTATCCGATGACACATCACTGAAAAATGACTTAGAGCCAGATGTAACTGATGGAGATGACTCTAAAACAGTTGAACGTTTACGTTTTCCCTTCGGTTATGCGCAACGTTATAATGTATTACTCAGTCAAGACGATGATGGTTATGTGTTGCATTGCTTAGAAGATGTTAGTCAAAACGCTATTTTAGAAGCTCGTCGGATGCTTCGCGCTCCCTTTCGTTTTGACTTTCTTGAGCTAAATGATTTTAAAAATTTATTAATGGAAGTCTACCAGCGAGACTCATCTGAAGCACAGCAAATGATGGAAGACATTGGTAATGAAGTTGACTTGTATTCTCTTGCCGATGAAATAACAGAAAGTGAAGATTTATTAGAAAACGAAGATGATGCACCGATTATTAAATTAATCAACGCCATGCTCAGTGAAGCCATCAAAGAAAATGCCTCTGATATTCATGTGGAAACATTTGAGAGTTCGCTTCAAATTCGTTTTCGTATCGACGGTGTTTTACGAGAAGTATTAAAGCCGCATCGAAAGTTAGCCTCTTTGTTAGTCTCACGTATCAAGGTTATGGCAAAATTAGATATTGCTGAAAAGCGGATCCCCCAAGATGGACGAATTTCGTTGAAAATCGGTGGTCGTGCTGTTGATGTCAGGGTATCTACTATGCCGACAGGTCATGGTGAGAGGGTAGTCTTAAGGTTACTTGATAAAAATTCAGTGCGTCTTGATCTCGAAGAGTTAGGCATGACAGAAACTAATCGTGGGTTATTTTCTAAGCTTATTGAGAAACCTCACGGTATTATTTTAGTTACCGGCCCTACGGGCTCAGGTAAAAGTACTACGCTCTATGCCGGCTTAACGCAAATTGATGCTAAAGAACGTAATATTTTAACTGTCGAAGATCCCATCGAATACGCTATCGAAGGCATAGGTCAAACCCAAGTCAATACTAAAGTCGACATGACCTTTGCTCGAGGATTACGGGCTATTTTACGCCAAGACCCCGATGTAGTGATGATAGGTGAGATTCGTGATCTTGAAACAGCACAAATTGCTGTTCAAGCGAGTTTGACCGGTCACTTAGTGCTATCGACTTTACATACAAATAGCGCAACCGGTGCTATTACGCGTATGGAAGATATGGGTGTAGAACCTTTTTTATTATCGTCAAGTTTACTGGGTGTATTAGCGCAGCGATTAGTGCGAACTTTATGCCCGCATTGCAGAGAATCTCACCTACCCGACGAAGAAGAACTTCATCTGTTAGGTTTGCCAAAAGATAACAAAGAGTCAATTTATCGTGCTGTCGGCTGTGCCGAATGTAACTTTAAAGGCTACCGTGGTCGAACAGGTATTCATGAATTATTACCGGTTGATGATAAAGTCCGTGAACTGATTCATAACGGTAAAGGTGAACAAGCCATTGAAAAATATTTACGTAAATCAATTCCTAGCATTAGACGAAATGGCTTTGATAGAGTAATGGAGGGTGTTACAACCCTCCAAGAAGTTTTACGTGTCACACGTGAGGATTAGGTAAATTTCTTATGGCAGCATTTGATTACCAAGCAGTAAATAGCCGAGGCAAAATGATAAAGGGTGTTATCGAAGGTGATACCGCTAGGCAAGTGCGTAATTTACTCCGTGAGCAAGGTTTGATGCCAACAGAAGTCATACCAAGCTTAACAAAAAAATCTTCAGGTCAAAGCTTTAGCCAAGGAAAAATTAAGGGCGGCAAAGTCTCTTCAAGTGAATTAGCATTAATTACTCGTCAATTAGCCACACTAGTGGAGTCAGGTTTACCGCTTGAGGAATCACTTATGGCGGTGGCTGAACAGTGCGAAAAAAACAGCTTGAAAAGTATGATCATGGCAGTACGCACTAAAGTGACTGAAGGCTACGCTTTGGCAGAGAGTATGGCTGAATATCCACAGGTTTTTAATTACTTATTTCGCGCTATGGTCGCCGCGGGTGAAAAATCAGGGCACCTCGATAAAGTGCTTGACCGTTTAGCCGATTACACCGAGCAACGTCAGCAAATGCGTTCACAGCTCATCCAAGCATTAGTCTACCCCATTATTATGACGGTAGTCGCTGTTGGTGTTATTGCTATCTTACTAACCAAAGTCGTACCTAAAATTGTTGGTCAATTTGAACATATGGGAGAGAACCTGCCGGGGACAACAAAATTTTTAATTGCCAGTAGTGATTTTTTACAATCCTATGGCTTGTTTTTGGTTTTAGGTTTTGCCGGAATGTTATTACTCTTTAGTCAGCTATTGAAAAACCCAGCGTTCAAACTTGCCTTCCATCAAAGGTTAATTGCAATCCCTGCCATTGGTAAAGTGGTCAAAGGCGTTAATACCGCCCGATTTTCTCGAACATTAAGTATTTTAACAGCCAGTGCTGTTCCCCTACTCGATAGTATGAAAATATCGGGAGATGTGTTAGATAATTTATACATGAAAAAACAAGTGAGGGAAGCCTCTAACCGAGTGAGAGAAGGGGCCAGTTTGCGAGTCGCTTTAGAGCAAACTAAACTATTTCCACCGATGATGCTTCACATGATCGCCAGTGGTGAAAAAAGTGGTAAATTAGAACATATGCTAGGACGAGCTGCTGACAACCAAGACCGAGAATTTGAAGCGCTGATCAATATTTCACTTAAAGCCTTTGAGCCTGCACTGATGGTATCTATGGCTGTAGTGGTATTATTTATTGTCGTCGCCATTTTAGAACCAATTTTACAATTAAACACCTTAGTTGGTGGGTAAACTTTAACCCATAGTTAGGAACATATTATGAAAAACACAGTTAAAATAAGTCGTGGTTTTACTATCTTAGAAATGATGGTAGTCGTTGTTATTATTGGTATTCTTGCCAGTATGGTCGTCCCTAATTTAATGGGCAGCCAAGAGCGTGCAAATATGCAAAAAGCGGTGTCTGATGTCAGCGCTTTAGAAACCTCATTAAAAATGTACAAAATGGACAACTATGATTATCCCACTACTGATCAAGGGCTTGAAGCCTTAATCACACTCACCGATATTGAACCTGAGCCACGCCGATTTCCTGAAGGTGGTTATGTGCAACGTTTACCTAATGATCCATGGGGTAATGAATATCAATTATTAAACCCTGGTGAAAATAGCAAGATGGATGTTTTTTCTATGGGACCAGATGGTGAACCCGGCACTGACGATGATATTGGCAACTGGAATTTGGGTGACTATCAATAAATTCACTGTTTCTGAGAGCCGTAAGTGCCTAGAGATTATTATGAAGGTTAAACCATTATCAAGGGTTCAAGTTATTAAAAAAAAATCAGGCTTTACCTTGATAGAGATGATGCTCGTTATTATGTTGATTGGCGTTATGGTGGCTTTTGTCCAATTTAACGCCGGTGGCGATAAAAAAGAAAAGTTATTGCAACAAACCAGCCTGCGTTTTGCTGGTATTTTTGAACTTGCGGCCGAATATTCTATGCTCAACAATATAGAATTAGGCTTACTTGTTGATAAAAATAGTTATCGTTTCTTGGCCTATGATGGCAGTCGTTGGACGGATGTGGGTGAAAATGAATTACTAGTGTCAACAGTGTTACCAGAAGGTGTAGAAATAGCTTTAGAGCTTGATGATTTACCTATTGAAGAGCCACTATTCTTTGATACTGAGTTATTAAAAGAAAGTGGTTTTACTAATGGTGATGATAATGAAAGTGCTTTTGATGATAAAGCGAATGAAGACAAAATAAATACAGATGATCGGGGTACAGTGATTGAACCCAATAGTTCGAGTAACAAAAGAACCAAAAAGCTCATTCCTCAAGTGTACATTTTATCGGGAGGAGATATCAGCCCGTTTAGTTTGACTTTTTATTTGAATGAAGAGTTCTCTGGCGATATTGGCAATGATGAAAATCAACCATTATATCGAGTTACTGGTATTTATAGTGTGCCACTTAAAGTAGAGGGACCTAGATTAGATGAGTAATAATAAATTCAACAACCGCGGTTTTACCCTATTAGAAGTACTACTTGCTATGGCAGTTTTTGCTATAGCGGGGGTTTCGCTGTTGGGTGCGGCAGGTAATAATTTTACCCATATAAATCATCTAGAAACCAAAATGATAGCGAGTTGGGTTGCCTCTAATCAATTAGTCACCAGTTCTGTTGATCAAACCTGGCCGCCTAAGAATAACAAAAAAGGTAAGGAAGAAATGGCAGGTCGTCAATGGTATTGGCAACAGAAAGTGATTGAAACTGCTGATAATGATATGCGTGCTATTGTCATGGAAGTTCGCCTCGCTGAAGATGACAAGCAAGTGTTAACGAGTTTGATGACTTATATATCTAAAACTGACAAGTAATGCGGAAATCACCTGTCATAGTTATTCATCAGTTAAGCGCAATCAAAGGCTTCACTTTACTTGAGGTGTTATTAGCCATTGCTATTTTTTCAGTGATCAGTTTATCAAGTTTCACCTTATTCGATACTATTTTGAACGCAGATGAAAACTCACAACGAAGCAGCGCTAGACAAAATGAATTGCAGCGAGCATTCCTTTTAATTGAACGTGACTTTTTACAAATTGCTCACCGAAGTATTCGTTTTAATGGGGAAGAGCCCCTTGAAGAGTTTATTTATACAGACAGCAGTGCCATTTTTTCTGATCTTCAAACATTAGGATTTGTTCGGGGAGGTTGGACAAATCCAGGGTTATTGTTACCGCGTAGTAATATGCAGTCAGTGGCTTATCAATTAAATGAAAAAACCTTAGAACGCTTACATTTTAACTTTGTTGATGCTGTTGTTGGTCAAGAACCTAAAGTGCGACCATTAATTACCGGTGTTGAGCAATTAGCTTTTGAGTATTACGACGGAAAAAAATGGCAAAAAAAATTAGACAGTGTAAAAGTTCCTACGGCGATTGCGATAGAACTTGAACTTGAAGATTATGGCTTAGTGCGTCGGCAATTTCTTATCGCAGGAGCGCTTGAGCAGCAAAGCAATAATCAGTCAACAGATGAAAATAGCTCACCAAGTCCTTTACCAAGATCTCGTGGTAGGCTAGGCCGTTAAATGGATATGGTCAAGAATAAGCAACAAGGCGTTGCGTTAGTTACGGTTTTATTAATTGTTGCTTTAGCCGCTATTTTAGCAACTGAAATGACCGCTCGTTTGCAATTGCAAATGCAGCGCTCAACCAATATCATCTTTAATCAACAAGCTTATTGGTATGCCATGGGGGCAGAGGCTTTTGCTAAACGGGTATTGATTACTACTTTTGACGAGGACCCGAACACCACAAACTTAGGTCAAATGTGGGCGCAAGGTGAGACAACATATCCGGTTGATTATGGACAAATAACAGGTGAAATTATTGACTCACAGGCCTGTCTAAATTTAAATGCTTTGCGAACCAAAGCCAAGAGAAATAGTTCAGTACAAGAAATAAAAGTACCAGCCAGAGCGGTACTCGAAGAACTGATTATAGCGTTAAATATTGAAGGAATAGGTCAGTTTGAAGCTGAATCTATGGGTAATGCGTTAACTGACTGGCTTGATGATGACAGTGGTATTAGTAGCGCAGGAGGCGCTGAAGATAATGATTATGCTTCGTTAGAGTTTCCATACTTATCAGCTAATAATTTTTTAGCCAGTGTTGAAGAGTTGAGAGTAGTCGCCCATTTTACTGTGCCGGTAATTTATGCATTAAAACCTTATGTTTGTGTATTACCCGCTACTGATTTACATAAAATCAATATTAATACCATTAGCAGTGACAGTGTTAAATTATTGCAAGCATTATTAAAGAGCAGCCGTGATGAGGCGAGTCAAATCTTGTCTGCACGAGAGGAAGATGGCTTTAAAGACTTAAATGACTTTTTTAGTTTGCCAGAAATGAACAACATAAAGTTATCAGATGAAATAAAAGATCAGTTTGTAGTTGATAGCGAATACTTTACACTCAAAACGACAACCAGTTTTAATGGCAGTTACTTTGCGCTTAATTCCATGCTCAAAGTCGCAAATAATAAAAATATTACCGTAATTAGCCGTACGATAGGACGACATTAATGGCCGAAAATTTATATATCCGCATTGGTAGCCAAGCACAGGATGCTATTCATTGGTTGATTCACTCAGCCAGCGACGAAGAAATAATTGCCAGTGGCAAGCTCAGTAATGCCAGTGAATTAGTTCAGTTGTCTGAAAAAGCTCAGCAAAGGCAAGTCATAGTTTTAGTACCGAGTTGTGATTTGGTACTAAAAAGCTTAAATGTACCGAGTAAATCAGTTCGAGCAATGCACCAAGCGGTACCTTATATGCTAGAAGAAGAACTAGCACAAGATGTAGAGCAAATGTTTTTTGCCTACGGTGATGTTAGTAATCAAGACCAAGAGGCATCAACTCATCAGAATTGTTTTGTTGCAGCGATTGATAGAACGCTTATGCAACAATGGCAACAGTGGTTTGCTGATGCCAATATCAACTTTAAAAAAATGTTGCCTGACGCACTGGCAATGCCCCTTGTCAATGATGGTTGCAGTGCGATTGTTTTAGACCAACAAGTCATACTTCGCCAAGGCCCTTGGCAAGCCATGACCATTGATTCTCAGGCATGGGCTGTTATCAGCAGTCAATTGATTAATACAGCAGATGATAAAAACAAAGAGTTGGCAGATACAAATGAAGGGAGTCCATTCCTTATTAATGCTTACTCAACGTTACCTTCTGGTGCTAACGAATTAAATATTAAAGCAATGCCAGAGGAGTTACCTTTAGCATTACTTGCTCAACAGGCAATAATACAGCCCTTTAATTTACTTCAAGGTGAATTTCAGTATCACGAAAAACGTTCACCAGTAGTCGCTAATTGGTTATGGGCGGCAGGTATTGCTATTTTTGCACTCTTGTTTAATGTTGGTTTAAAAGGTGGGCAATTATTACAGGTGAACTCACAACTAGAGTCTGTTGAGCAAGAGATAGTCAATAGTTATAAAGCAACTTTCCCAAACACTAAAAATGTTAGGGTCAACACGATAAAATCCCAATTAAAACGAAAACTTACTCAAGTGGGTGACGGTAATTCTCAAACAGGTTTTTTAGTCATGCTAGGTAAGATTCGTCCAGCTTTTGAGGCGGTACCAGAATTAAAGCCTGAGTCGTTAAAATTTGATGGTAAACGCCAGGAAATTAGACTTCAAGCAATCGCTAATGATTATCAATATTTTGATAAATTTAAAATAGAAATTGAAAAAAATCAATTAAGCGTTAAAAAAGGGGCACAAAGTAACCAAGATGATCAAGTCTCAGGCTCATTTAGTATTTCTGAGCCAAGTAGTATAAGGGGCAAATCATGAAGAACTGGTGGCAACAGCTTGATGTTCGTGAGCAAAAATTATTAGCCGCTATGGCCACGTTAATCGGCATATTTTTACTTTATAGTTTAATTTGGCAACCATTAAATGAAAATCTGGCCAAGTCGTCAAAGAAACTTGCGAGACAACAAGTGTTATTAACTTGGGTGGATAGCAATACCGCACGTTACCAGCAGTTGAATAAGGGGGCTAACAAAAAAAGTTCAGGTAGTATCTCTAGCATCGTTAATCGTACGGCTAGAAATTATCAAATAACGGTAACCCGTATGCAACCTCAGGGCAATGAATTACAGGTATGGATTGATGAAGTTGCCTTTAAAGACTTGTTGAAATGGTTAGAGCAACTATCTCTTAGTGAGGGTTTACAAGTTCAAGGTATCGATTTAACTCGTGGTGAAAAATCAGGGGTAGTTAGGGTACGTCGTTTACAGTTAGGAAAAAATTAATGTTACCAAGTGTAGGAATATAAGATGAAACAGTGGTTTGCCATTGGGGCAATTTTTATGAGTGTTTATTTGGCTTTTGTTATTGCCGCCGTTCCCGCTAGTTTTGTTATTAGTTACATTAAACTGCCGAGCAATATCACATTAAGTGGTATAAAAGGTACTATGTGGCAGATGAAGGTTGAAGAAGTTGTTCACCCTAAAGTGACGATTGATAATGTGAAGGCTTCTTTGAATATCTGGTCATTTTTTTCTTTAGACCCAAGCCTTGACCTTGAATTTGGTGATGATTTTAGTATGGGGCCTAGTGGCAAGTTATCAGTGGCAGGGTTATTAGCCGATATCACCATTAGTGATGCCACAGTGGTAATGTCAGCAGATGCTATTGCTCAGCAATTAATTCTACCTGTGGCATTAGTTGCTAGCGGCGAGATCAATGTCTTCATTGAAACCTTAATTGTTGACCAGCCTATCTGCCGAAGAATACAGGGTAATATTACCTGGAAAAAACCTTCTTTGTCGGCATTAAATGAGACGGTTAAACTAGGTGACTTAGCGGCAAAACTATCATGCGAACAAGGGGCTCTAGCAATAACTATTGATGAAAAAAATGATTTAGGTCTGTCTTTTGTCACTTATGTTCGCCCCAAAAAGATCAGTGGTAATGGATATCTAAAACCAGCGAAAAGTTTTCCTAATAATTTAAGAGCAGCATTACCATTTTTGGGTAAAACTGATAAGCAAGGGCGATATCGTTTGTTTTTCTAAACGTTAGTTTTCTGACTAAACGGGATTGTTTAAAATATCCTTTAGTAGCACATTATAATCGTTAATCGCTGGGAATTGGTCAAACACATTTTCTGGTTTCTTACTGTCAGGATTTGTTATTGCTAATAAATGTCTAATACCAAATAATTTTGCTGACTCTAAAATGGGTAAACTGTCATCAACAAATAAAGTGCTATGGAGTTCAAAAGGCTGTTTTTTTTGTAAACGTTGCCATAAAAGTTGTGACTCTTTAGTGACACCAAATTCATGAGTGGAATATAAAACATTAAAATATTTATCCAGCTCGGTACGTTCAATCTTTAAAGCCAAACTGTCTGGATGAGCATTTGTTACTAAAATAACTTCGCGGCCGCTGGTTTTTAATGCGGTCAGAAAATCATGAGCATCGCTTCGTAATTCAATTAAATGTTCTATTTCACGTTTTAACTTTGCAATAGGTAATTGTGTTTGTTTAGCCCAATAATCAAGGCAATACCAATCTATAGTTCCAGCCACCTTTTGGTAATGCTTGGCTAATTTTTCTCTTGCTTCTTTTATACTGATTTTTGCTTCTTCACTGTACCTTTTAGGTAGATGCTCTAGCCAAAATTGATTGTCATAATGTAAATCTAGTAAGGTACCATCCATATCCAGTAAAACAGTTTTGATTTGTGACCAATCAAGCATAGATTTTTCTCTTAAAAGCAGCGTATTATAGGGGAAGAATTAATCATACCATTTATAGCTCTTTGGTATCAGAACTTTGCATAAAGGCAAATGATGACAGACAAGCAAAAACTACCAATAATCAATGCAAGAAACCGGGTCGCTAAAAGTCGACTTTTTAGTATTGAACAGCTTGATTTAACCTTTAGTAATGGTGAAAAACGACAATATGAGCGCATGCTGGGTTCAGGCAGTGGTGCGGTAATGATTGTGCCAATGCTTGATGCGAATACGATGCTATTAGTACGGGAGTATTGTGCAGGTACTCACACCTATGAATTAGGTTTTCCTAAAGGGTTAATTGATAAGGGAGAGGTTGCTGCACAAGCGGCTAACAGAGAATTAAAAGAAGAGATTGGTTATGGTGCAGAAAAACTCATCTCGATAAGAGAAGTGATGATGGCCCCGGCATTTTTTAATGCTAAAATGATGATATTTTTAGCAGAAGGTTTATACCAAGAAGAGCTCGAGGGTGATGAGCCTGAACCTCTAGAAGTGGTGCCATGGAAATTGGACAATTATCAAGCTTTGCTGGAAGAGCCAAACTTTAATGAAGCGCGAAGTATTGCGGCTTTAATGTTGATAAGAGACTACTTAACAAAAAATACTACAGATAGTTCAAATCAACCTAATCACTTGAGCAATGGGTTATGAGTAACGAAAAACTATTAAATATCGCTATTGAGAGTGCAAAAAAAGCAGGTGTAGAAGTGATGAAATATTACCGTCAAGGTAATTTCACCTCTCAAGTAAAAGAAGATGATAGTCCTGTTACTAGTGCGGATATCGCTTCAAACGATATTATAATGGATCAATTAAAAACATTAACGCCTAATATTCCTATCATCTCTGAGGAAGTCGGCGCATTACCTTTTAGTGAACGTAAATATTGGGATAAGTATTGGTTGCTTGACCCTATAGATGGTACGGGTGAATTCATTATCGGCAGTGGAGACTTTGCTGTTAATATTGCTTTGATTGAGAACGGCTGGCCAAGTATCGGTGTTATTCATGCGCCTGATCACAAATCAACGTACTACGGCCAAAAAAACACCGGGGCCTTTAAAGAAGAGGCCCATGCAAGTCACCAAATTCGCGTGGCAGAATACCATCAAGACAGAGCTATAAAGGTTGCCATCAGTCGCCGGCAAGCACTTAATTTAATGGGGCAATATCTCAATACAGATCTTAATTATGAATATATTGAATTAGGAAGTTGTTCGTTAAAAAACTGCTTAATTGCAGAAGGTGAAGCTGATTGTTATTTACGTATTGGCGTTACGGGTGAGTGGGATACAGGTGCCAGCCAATGTATATTAGAACAGGCGGGCGGGAGTATTATCAATAGTGAATTTCTACCACTGAGCTACAATAAGCGTGAAAGTTTGCTCAACCCTGATTTTTTAAGTTTGGGGTCAAGGGATTTTCCTTGGAAAAAAATCATCAAAAAACATCGTTCGACTAGGTAGTCAGCGGTGGAGTCTTATCCTTTAAAGGATTAATTAACCGGAGTTATTATGCGTTTTTTTTTATTGTTTATTAGTTTAGTTACCTTTCCTGCACTCAGTGATTGGCAATTAGACAATCAGCATTCTTCTTTAAGTTTTATCTCAATTAAAAATACCGAAGTTGCTGAAGCTCACCATTTCAAAGAACTTAGTGGTAGCCTCACAAGTGATGGACACGTCAATTTTACCATTGATCTCTTAAGTGTTGATAGCAATGTTGTGATTAGAAATGAGCGAATGAAAGAATTTTTATTTAATACAGAGCTCTATC
>Ga0209279_10000091_pt1 | contig 63264 bp, 57 predicted proteins | sample CoawatmetaG00DNA_3_FD_187508 | JGI IMG/M metagenome (GOLD analysis project Ga0209279, IMG submission 187508) | Marine microbial communities from the West Antarctic Peninsula - Coastal water metaG006-DNA (SPAdes) (version 2) | ecosystem: Environmental > Aquatic > Marine > Coastal ...
ATCATGGGCTCACTGTGGATGGTTATAAGTTAAAACCTGCAAAAGTAGCATGGCAAAATGAAGATCAACTTAAATTTATATTAACTGAAGGTCGTAATCGTCAAATAAGAAAAATGTGTGCCATGGTCAATCTAAAAGTTACCAGTCTAAAAAGGGTTCGTATTGGAAATATTAGTCTTGGAAATTTGCCTCTAGGGCAATGGCGTTTTTTTAAGAACTAATTAGTTTAGTTTCTGACACGCTTTCTCCTGGAATCATTCCCATCGTAATATCCAGGTTGCTTAATCGTTCTTAAGAAAGTCTCAAACACATTGTATTCTTCAACCTCATATTTTTCTTTTATATCCTCATCGGGAATATCATTTGAAACAATCACATCATCACCGAATTCCCAATTAGCTGGGGTAGAGACATTCAGCTCTGAAGATACTTGAAGAGCTTCTAATGTTCTTACAATTTCATTAAAATTTCGACCAATGTTTTTAGGGTAAGTCAGTATAGCCTGAATATTTTTCTCAGGATCTATTATGAAAACAGCTCTTATAGTTGATTTATTTTCACCTCCAAAAGTACCAGCATTCGGTTTCGCTTTCGGATGATACATTCCATAGAGCGTAGCTACTTTTAAGTCTGGGTCAGATATTATAGGAAAATTTACATCTGTTTCTTCATCAAGACCTAAGAGTAAGTTTTTTAAATCATCTGTTGCCGTTGTTTTATTCTTGTAGTTATTGATGACTTCAACCCATTCAATATGATCTTCAACTGAATCCGCACTCAGAGTAATTATTTTCACATTTTTCTTATTTAATAATGGTTGTAGTTTTGCAGCTTCAGCAAGCTCTGTTGTACAGACAGGAGTGAAGTCTCCAGGATGGGACAAGAGAATGACCCACTGATTTTGACTCCAGTCATAAAAATCTAATTGTCCTTGGGTAGAATCCGCTATAAAGTTTGGGGCCTTATCACCTATTTGCAATGCATTAGCATGGAGTGACAATATAACTCCAATAAAGATTAAAAACTTTAAGGCTATTTTAGATAAAATTTTCAATTTTTAACTTTTGAGTTCATCCCTGATTGTTGCAAAAGCTTTAATAGCCTTATCTAAATCATCTTTTGTATGTGCTGCTGAAATTTGTGTTCTAATTCTCGCTTTACCTTTAGGAACAACAGGGTAGAAGAAACCAATTGCATAAATGCCATGTTCAAGGAGTTTTTGACTCATAGTTTGAGCTAAGTTTGCATCTCCAAGCATTACAGGTACGATAGGATGATCACCACTATGAACATCAAACCCTGCTTCTTGCATCCCTTTTCTAAAGTAATGGGTGTTGTCTTCTAAGGTATCTCGCAACTCAGTTGAAGCCTGTAAAATTTCGATAGCTTTTAAAGAGCCTGCACAAATTGAGGGGGCTAATGTGTTTGAAAATAAGTAGGGCCTTGAGCGCTGCCTCAACATATCGATGATTTCTTTTCTACCCGAAGTAAATCCTCCTGATGCACCACCTAACGCCTTACCAAAGGTGCTAGTAATAATATCAACTCGATCAATAACGCCACAATATTCATGAACACCTTTACCAGTTTTACCCATAAAACCAGTAGCATGACAATCATCATGGTGGACCATTGCATCAAATTCATCCGCAAGATCACATATTTTATCAAGTTGAGCTATTGTTCCGTCCATTGAAAAAACACCATCTGTTGTAATTAATATTCTTCTGGCACCTTTTTCTTTAGCTTCAATTAGTTTAGATTTTAGATCACTCATATCATTATTTTTATAACGATACCTTTGCGCTTTTGATAGCCGCACGCCATCAATAATTGATGCATGATTTAATTCATCTGAAATAACAGCGTCCTCTGAAGTTAGGATTGTTTCAAATAATCCTCCATTCGCATCAAAACATGCGGCATATAGGATAGTTTCTTCCATCCCCAAAAATTCACTTACTTTTTTTTCTAGGGTTTTATGTATTGTTTGGGTACCACAAATGAATCTGACTGAAGCTAGTCCATAGCCCCACTGATCATAACTATCTTTAGCTGCCTGAATAATTCTTTGATCATTTGCTAACCCTAAATAATTATTGGCACACATATTAATTACATGCTGACCATTTTCAAGTGAAATATGATTTGTTTGATTTGAGTTAATATTTCTTTCAGTTTTCCACAACCCAGCTGCTTTTATTTCTTCTAAATCTTCAGTCAACCCTTGTCTTGCTTTGTCAAAACTCATTTGATTCCTTTTTATTTAAATTTAGCTTGTCCAGTCAAGTATCACTTTTCCAGATTGCCCAGACCTCATCACATCAAACCCTTCCTGGAAGTCTTTATATGAAAAACGATGAGTTATTATTTTTTCTAGGGGTAAACCAGATTGCACCATCATTGATCCTTTGTACCAAGTCTCAAAGATTTCTCTTCCATAAATTCCTTTGATTGTTAACCCTTTGAAGACAACCATATCCCAATCAATACCTGAGCCAGGTGGCATTATGGCGAGCATAGCGATGTAGCCGCCATTAATCATTAATTCCAACATCCCACTAAATGCTATTGGAGACCCTGACATCTCAAGACCAACATCAAACCCCTCATAAATGCCAACAGACTCCATTAACTTCTTATCAATTTTTTGGTTTGTTACATTTATTGTGATGACGCTTGGCAGAATTTTTTTAACGAGTTTTAATCGGTACTCATTAAGGTCCGTAATAACAATATTTCTTGCTCCAGCATGCTTAGCGACCATTGCTGCCATAATACCAATTGGCCCCGCACCTGTTACTAAAACATCCTCTCCAACCATATTAAAAGATAAAGCTGTATGCACGGCATTACCATAAGGGTCAAAGACTGATAATAGATCAGTTGATATCTCTCTATTTGGCTTGAAAACAACTTTTGATGGAACTGATAAATATTCTGCGAAAGCTCCTGTTCTATTAACTCCGACGCCAATAGTTTTTGGGCAAAGATGAATTCTTCCTCCTAAACAATTCCTACACCTTCCGCAAGTAATATGTCCCTCACCTGAAACAATATCTCCCACCTCTAGATCAGTTACATTTGATCCTAGTTTGACTATTTCGCCAGCATATTCATGACCTGTAGTCATAGGAACAGGGATAGTTTTTTTCGCCCAGTCATCCCAGTTGTATATATGGACATCTGTTCCGCATATAGCTGTTTTATGAATTTTAATCAGTACATCATTATTTCCAACATCTGGTTCAGCAACATCTTCTAACCAAATACCTTCTTTTGCTTGGCTTTTTACTAAAGCTTTCATGAATCTCCAGAGTAAAACATTAAACGACAATTATATGTCAAAATCAACTTCATATAAAAATGTTGTTCAGATTTTTTTCTTTTAATTATGCCTAATAGACTATATATATTAATAAATGTTCTAATTTTTTTCTTAGTTAATAAAAGGGTAGAAATATTAAAAAATTGAGTATAAAGTATTACTGTAATTATATTTTCTTTTCTTAGGAGTTTTAATATTTAGTAGAATTCAATGTAATTTTTTTAATCAATTTTTTGGAGGTTTGTTTATGGACAGAAAGCAGTTAACAAGCAGACATAAAGAGTTAGATGAAATAATACAATTAAGCTTTAAAAATTATGTACCTGATTTAAAGGTGAGAAAATTTAAAAAAGAGAAATTAAGAATAAAAGAGCAGTTAGAGAAAAATCACATTTAATACTGCTTAGGCCCTTTTATAACCGCAACTAAGTTAGTTTATTTGTGTAAGTGAAATTAATCCGTAAAAGATGAGAGCATTTACATCTTACGGCAAATTTATACTTTTAAATTCATATAAAAAAATAGAAATTTTCCCCTTAATAAACTGTAAATATGAAAGATTTAATAAATAAACACATTTTTGAACATAAATCAGTTGTTGATTTAATGAGTAGTCTGGATGAATCAATTGAAAAATCAGCAACCTTACTTATCCAATGTTTAAAAAATGGAGGGACAATATTTTGGTGTGGCAATGGGGGAAGCGCATCAGATAGCCAACATTTAGCTGGAGAACTTGTTGGTCGATTTACTGGAGATAGAAGGCCCCTTAAGTCTATTGCTTTAACTGCTGATTCTGCTGTAATGACTTGTATTATCAATGATTATGGGTACGAACATATTTTTTCAAGACAAGTTGAAGGGTTAGGTGCTGAAGGTGATGTTTTGGTCGGTATTTCAACTTCTGGAAATAGTCAAAATATTTTAAATGCTTTAAAAGTAGCAAATCAGAATAATATGATAACTATTGGTTTGTTGGGAAAAGGTGGCGGTGAAGCAACCAACCTTGTTAAACAGTCAATAATTGTTCCATCAAAATCTACTGCACGAGTTCAAGAGATACATATACTGGTTGGCCATATTTTGTGTGATCTTATTGAGGAAGGGTTAAATCTAAAAATATAATTTATTGTTTTTAATAGCTCTAATTTTTTTGGGGTATTTGGCTCCCTTAAAGCCATTTAACTAAACTTTAGATAATTGGTTTTTGCTGATATGAAGTGGTGTTTTTTTGTTTATAAAGTCAAGAAGTACAACCACCCGTTCTAAGCCATCATCTAAATGAAAAATGGCCTCTAGCCCTTGATATAAACCTTTTGTAATCTTGACGGTGTCTCCTTTTTTAAAATAAGAATCGGCTTCATTTACACTCTGAACCTCTATTGCTTTAAGATTGTAAATAACTTGCGGTGATACTATGGTTGGTCTCTCTCCAACCTTAAGTAGTATGTTTACTCCATAAGTAGAACGGATTGCATGAATAGTCTTTTTTGCATGTTGATTAGCTTGAATAAAAACATACCGTGGAAACAGAGGGGTAGTTTTAATTTTCATCTGGTGAGCCCTAAGACTTTCTTTACGGTACATAGGACAGTAGGTTATGAAGCCCTGATTGCTCAGCTCCCTGATTACCCGGTCTTCTGATTGCGGTTTTGTCTGCACTACCCACCAGTCGAGAGGGCCGGTTTGCATATTATTCATTTAATAATTATACACCTTGTTTTTATCTAAATTTAGTATTAACATATTAGTGTTCAATGTTGAACACTAATAAAAATTATACACAATTTATATACCTTACGCACCTGGTAGGGCGGTAGCGTGGAAAAAAAAGATACGAAAAATCAAACCAAAAAGCAAAATTCCGATACCCATTTTAGGGTTATGAACTTGATTCATAAAAATCCTGATATAACCCAGCGTGAGCTGGCAAAAAAGGCAGGAATTAGCTTAGGGTCATCGCACTACTGCGTCAAAGCTTTGGTAAAAAAAGGTTGGGTCAAGGCAGGTAACTTTAAAAGGAACCCAGATAAGTATGTGTACTTGTATCTTTTAACTCCGGAAGGAATAACACAGAAATCCAAATTAGCCTTAGATTTTTTACAACGCAAGAAAGTTGAGTATGATGCATTGAAACTCGAGATAGATAATCTCTCGGATGAAATTCATGGATAACATAATTTTGAATACACGATGAAAATAATTCCAGTTATCCTTTCAGGTGGCTCAGGTACTCGCCTATGGCCATTATCGCGCGAACAACATCCAAAGCAGTATCTTCCACTTGTTAGTGAAAACACCATGCTTCAAGAAACTTTTTTACGTTTAAGAGGTTTGGATAACCTTGCAAGTCCTATTATTATTTGTAATGCTGACCATCGTTTTTTAGTTGCTGAACAGTGCCAACAAATTAATATTAAAAATCCTACAATATTGTTGGAGCCTGTTGGAAGAAATACGGCACCTGCAATCGCTTCCGCAGCTCTACATTCTTCCAAAGAAGACAATGATGCAGTCCTTCTAGTTCTATCAGCTGACCATATTATTCAAGATACTGAAGCGTTTCATCAAGCGATCAATATTGCAAAAAAACAAGCACAAGAGGGCAAGTTAGTAACTTTTGGAATTGTTCCAACTAATGCAAATACTGAATTTGGCTATATCAAATTATCTAAGAACAACATCCATGGTGCATATAAAGTCGAAGAGTTTGTTGAAAAACCAGATTTAATAACAGCACAGTCTTATCTTGTGAAAGGAAATTATCTTTGGAACTCTGGCATGTTTATGTTTGAGGCTGGAAGTTTAATTGAAGAGTTAACTAATTATTCACCAGATATTGTTAAATCGGTAAACGGTGCTGTTAATAATGCAGAAATTGATTTTGATTTTATCCGTCTAGATAAAAAATCTTTTGAAGCGTCTCCAAGTGACTCTATAGATTACGCACTTATGGAAAAAAGTGACAACATAGTTGCTGTTCCGTTGGATGCTGGTTGGAGTGATGTTGGTTCATGGTCGACGTTAAACGATATTAGTGTAAAGGATAATAATGGCAATGTCTTTAAAGGCGATGTAATTGCAAAGGATACAACAAATAGTTTTGTTTATGCTTCTCAACATATGATAGCCACAGTTGGGTTAGATAATATAATTGTAATTGACACTCCTGATGCTACATTCATTGCTAGTCAAGATAAAGCACATGAAGTTAAGTCCATTGTTAAATCTCTTCAAACAAAAGGTAGAGCTGAGGCTTACCTTAATCGAAAAGTATATCGTCCTTGGGGCTGGTATGACTCTATTGAGGTCGGTAAGCATTTTCAGGTAAAAAGGTTGCATGTAAATCCGGGTGCGAAGCTTTCATTACAAATGCACAAAAAGCGTGCAGAGCATTGGGTGATAGTCAGTGGAAAAGCTACTGTTACTAATGGAGATGATATATTTTTACTGACAGAGGGTGATTCTACTTATATACCGATTGGCGTAACTCATAGTTTAGAGAACAAAACTTCTCAGTCGTTAGAAATAATAGAAATACAAAGTGGTGTTTACTTAGGTGAAGATGATATTATTAGGATCAATGATGCATATGGACGTTAATATTTTAGATTTGTTTGCATATGTAGTGATTTTACATAAGGAAGTGATGTGATTTTAACTAAAGAAGTAAAGCCTTATGTTGTTTATTCAAAAGATTCCGTTAAGTACGTCATTAGAAAAATTAAAAATAAGCTCAATCAATGAAACATAAAATTTTAGTTGTAGCTCCTTATGGTATGACTTTAAGACAAGTTGTCTTAAATAAAGAATTATGGGAATACTTATGTAATAAATATGAAGTTCATATTAAGACATCAATTGAGATAGAAGAATATAAAAAATTAGGAATTGAAAAAATAATTATTCCAGAGAAAAGTATAGTTTCTTCTCTCCTTCATAAAGTACATAATCTTTCTAAAACATCAAAAATATTAAATTTTTTGATTGAAAATAACCTTGGAGAGCATCTTGTTTTTAGATTAAAATATATTGAAAACTTTTCTAAAGAACTTTGCAAAAGTTACTTTTTTAATAAAGTTTTAGCTTCAGTAAAATTATTTAGTGTTGATAATTTCAAGTCTTATCTTGCGATGAGAGTTTCACAAGTAAAAAAAGAAAAATATCTTTTTATTCTCGTAACACATATTTCTGAACCAATGTGTGAACTAGAGTCAATTGCAGCAAACAAAATCAATATTCCTGTAATAACTTATACATTAGGGATGGATAACTTCCGTCATGGGAGAATACTTTTCAGACCTGATCTAATGCTGATGTGGGGGAATGAACATAAATATGAGTTTTCTAACTGGCATAGAAATGACTTTAATTCTATTGATGATATAAAGTGTGAAATCGTAGGAAACCTAATTTATGACACTTACTTGCAGCATGCCAATAATAATAAGCTAGAGCAATATGTAAAGAATAAAAAATCAATTGATTATGAAGGATATATTGTTGTTCCAACAATGATAAATAGTATCCTTCCCGGAGGAATTGATTTAGTAAGGGCATTAATTAAATATATTATAGATAGAAAACTCAACTATTTGATTATAGTTAGAACCTTGCCAGGATCTGATGATCAAAAAAATTGGCAGCAGCTCGAGGAAGAGCATATGAAAGAAATACTTATTTATGAGCCTTCAGTCGGTTCTTTTGATAAGAGAGGAGCACTTAATAATTTTAAAATTGAAGATGAGCTAAAAGAAGTTGAGATATTCTCGGCAATGCTTTCTAAGAGCAGCATGGTAGTTAATCTTTATCCTTCGTCAGTAACTTTAGATGCGTATCTTTTTGATACCCCTGTACTTTTTCCTTCATTTGATTGGATTAATCCTCAGAATAAGAAGACTAAAGAGCACCCATTTAATAAAATTCTTTTCTCTACATTTCCGACACAACCTTATCAAAAAGAGTTTAATTTATTACCTTCATACAAGGAGCTATTCAAGGCTATGGATAATATTATAAAGGGTCACTCTTCGAAATACATTGGTAAAAATCTTTTTAAAGAAGTTTGTGGTAGCTCTAAAGATATGAATGTTGGAAAAAGAACTATCAAAGCAATCGAGGATTTTATTACTCCTTATGTTTAAATTTTCACAAACTCTTTCGGTCATTTTTTTCTCATATTTTGAGGGTATTCTGAATTCAATGTGAATGATGTTAGTAATATAGCTAGAAATTTTGTTAGATTAAAAATCGATTATTTAAAAGTAGTGAATGAGTAAATATGAATGAGAAAATAATTAAAAATTCTCAAGAAATCGAAGATGCACTTATAAAGTTATCAAAGTTGCTAAATAAAGATTATCATAAGATTCCAATAGACTTAATATATATGAATTATGCAGCCAAGCATTTCGTTGAGGATTTATTAAAACAATTGGAAATAGATGTTAGGGTGCAAAATCTAAATTTTCAAAATTACCAAGATCCAAGTGAGAGTGGAGAAGTACGTATTTCTCAAGATTTAGAATTCCCTATTTTTGACAGACATGTAATTCTTGCGGACGGCATATTAATTTCAGGAAAAACCCATTTTTATGTTTGTAATTATCTAAAACAGAGATTTCCAAAATCACTATCAATTTTATGCATAGGATATAAGCCAAAACTATTAACTTATAAAATTCCTAATATTTATTCTCTTTTTAGTTTTAAGGATGAATGGATAGAAGGTTATGGAATTGGAAGTAAAGAACATAGTGACCAAAAATATCTTATAGATTTAAAGAAATCCTAAAATTTTTAAATTATAAATCAAACCACATAAAGCTGATTAATTTTAGAAACCAAACTGGATAAGTAAATATTGTCATTTAGTACTAAAATTTTATCTATATTTAAACGTGACTTGTTGCTTTTTGTTACTAATATACTAACTGGAGTTTTTGTAGCACGTACTCTTGGACCAACTATGCTTGGAGTATGGATGATTTTATCGTTAGTCCCAGCGTATGCCGAATCTTTCGGGCGATCAAAAGCGGATGTTGCTAGTGTTTATTTTATTGGTCAGAAGAGATTTTTGCGTGAAGATATTTTATTTAATATTAATTTGATTGCTTTAGTGAGTTCAGCTGTAGTTTTAGCTGTTATTTTTTGGCAATTTGATCTGATATATGAATGGTTGTTTAGTAGAGAGGTTGGTGATTTTAAGGCGGAACTCTTTGTAATAATAATTCAAATTCCTTTAAATTTTTTCTATCTAAACTTCAGCTACTTTCATCTTGCAAATGAAAATATTCATATTTACAATCGGATGCTAGTGATTTTTGCTTGGGTAAACTCAAGTATAGCAATTACTTTATTGCTACTTACCTCGTTGGGTCTTTGGGCAGTCATATTTGCTTCACTTTTTAGTCTTCTACTTACGTTGTTATACGGATGGTATTCTATTGACCGAAAAAGCTGGAAACCAGGACATTTTAGTGGAAAGGTAAGTTTTGCAATGATAAGGTACGCTCTTCACTTTTATTGGAGTGGTATCTTGGGCCAGTTCCAACAGTCTGGAACAAATCTTATCGCTGTAAGTTATTTGCTAACGTCGCAAATCGCTTTCTTAGGACAAGGGCAGGGAGTTGGACGAATATTACACAAGATGTCGAATGCTATAAACGATGTTTTATATCCGCGAATCAGTAAATCTAGCAGTGATGTTATTAATATTACATGCAAATCCTTTCGTATCTCCAGTATTTTGTTGTTATGCTGTGGCCTTATATTGGCATATTTGGCAGAACCACTTATCATATTTCTTTATGGTGATCCATTTAGACCTACAATAGAGGTCGTATATTATTTGTTACCCGGTCTTATTGCAACTGGTGCTAGTAGTTCCTTGATTAGCTTTTTTAATGGAACAGGCCGTGCTAAATTAATTCCACGTATACAGATTTTACCAATATTGATCCAGATTTTACTTGCGTTTCAACTTATTGAGTTATGGGGTTTAGTTGGTGCTGTGTTATCGATTACGGTTGGTATGGTTTTGTACGCTATAACTTTAATTATTGTGTTTATTAATGTTGCCAAAATCCCTGCCAACCTTTTGGTACCGAAATTTGCTGATTTTCGCTATCTAATAAGATTTGCTTTTAACAATTTGGAGACTATATTTGGGCGGGGCAAAAAAGTATAAATTTTTAATACGATAATGATATTATTACTAAATTAAAATGGCTTTGAGCTAAGCAACCTAATCTCTAACATGTAAATGCTAACATTGATTATCCGTATAATTTATTAATAAATAAAAACATATAATGTCAACTACTAAATCATTCTTCAGAGTTTTAATTAATATGCTGCCAAAAGGCACACAAAATATCGTGCATAAACTACGTTTTTTCATTACTAAGCCAAAACTTATTGATGCTCATACTCATTATAAGTTTACTGATGAGCACCTTAAATTTGTACATTTAATGGAAGGGATCAATTATCTTCGAGTTGCTGGTGATGATGGTCGAGTTTTACCACAAACTTACTTTGAGTTTGGTACGCATTCTGGTCGTACCTTTTCTTCCGCAATCAATTCGGCTAAGTACTTAGGTATGAGCAACATGGAATTTTATGCTTTTGATTCTTTTGAAGGGCTTCCAGATACTAATCAAGAAGAAGATGGGCATTTTCAGGCAGGAACATTTTCTACATCCCGAACAGAATTTTTAGGAATTGTTAGAAAAAAAACAGGTATAGAATTACCTAATAATAATATAGTAAAAGGTTTCTACTGCAACAGCCTTACCTCTGATTTGCAAGCCTCAATGCCAAAAGCTGGAGTTGTACATATTGATGTAGACCTTTACTCTTCTACAGTAGATGTCTTACGTTTTTTAAAACCATTGCTTGTACCAGGGAGCTTACTGATCTTTGATGATTGGTATTGTTTTCCTGGGGGATCACTTCAAGGGGAACGTAAAGCACTCACTGAATTCCTTGAAAAAAATAACGGTTTTGAAGTAGAGCCTTGGAAGTCATATTCAACATTTGGACAGTCCTTCTTTGTTTCAAAAGTTGCGGACTAAGATTTAATAAAAATATATAAAGAAGGATTAAAAAATGAAAAAAGCTTTAATTACTGGTGTAACTGGTCAAGATGGCTCTTATCTTGCAGAGCTATTGTTGAGCAAAAACTACGAAGTGCATGGAGTAAAAAGGCGTGCTAGTAGTTTTAACACTATGCGAGTCGATCACTTGTACCGTGATGAACATGAGAAAGATGTTCGTTTCTTTACACATTTTGGTGATATGACCGATTCAACTAATTTGATTCGTATCATTCAAGAGGTGCAACCAGATGAGATTTATAACTTAGCTGCTCAGAGCCATGTTCATGTGAGCTTTGAAACTCCAGAATATTCCGCGAATGCAGATGCACTGGGATCTTTGCGCCTTCTTGAGGCAATCAGAATACTTGGGCTTACAGACAAAACGCGCTTCTATCAGGCATCAACCAGTGAATTGTATGGAAAGATTCATGAGCCATTGCAGTCAGAATCCACTCCGTTTTATCCGCGAAGCCCTTACGCAGTTTCCAAATTGTTTGCTTATTGGATTACGGTAAATTATCGAGAAGCATATGGAATTTATGCAGCCAATGGAATTTTATTCAACCATGAAAGTCCGCGAAGAGGTGAAACCTTTGTTACACGAAAAATTACATTAGCAGCATCAAGAATTAAGCTAGGTCTACAAGATAAATTATTTTTAGGAAATCTATCTGCAAGAAGAGACTGGGGTCATGCAAAAGATTTTGTTGAAGGTATGTGGCGTATCTTACAGCAAGATACGCCTGATGATTATGTGCTTGCCACTGGAGAAAATTATACAGTAAGGTGGTTCTTGGAGCAGGTTTTTTCTAAGTTGGATATGCCGATTGTATGGAAGGGGGTGGGAGTTAAGGAGGTTGGGTTGGATGGCAATACGGGTAAAGAGATCATAAAGGTTGATCCAATTTATTTTAGACCAACTGAAGTAGATCTATTGCTTGGTGATGCATCCAAAGCTCGAAAAAAGCTAGGATGGGAACCTACCTCTGACATTCATTCATTAATCGATGAAATGGTCGATGAAGATTTAAAGTCAGCTAAGATTGAGCAAGTTAGTAAGATCAAATCTTGAATAGAGATTTAGCATGAAACAATTTCCAAAAAGCAATGGCATAATCGTCTTAGCAATCTTGCAAAGAGAAGACAATCGCATGCCTGAAAAAATATACAAAGTTCTATAATGATTATAATAATCTCAAGGCAGTTAATTAACATGTTGAATTATGTATGTGTGGAATTGTAGGCTCATTTTTATTTAATAATTCAACCGCTACTATTACGGAGTCCTATTTGACAAAAATGAGGGACACTATGTTACATCGTGGGCCAGATGGAGCAGGCACTTGGATTTCACCTAATGGAAGAGTTGGGTTGGGACATAGGCGACTTTCGATAATTGATTTAAGCAACAAAGCATCTCAACCCATGGGTAATTTAGATGGTTCAGTGCAAATCTCATTCAATGGTGAGATATATAATCACGCTGAGATTCGCCAAGAACTTGAATTAACTAGAAAATATTCTTGGAAAACTGACCATTCAGACACTGAAGTTATCCTTCACGCTTATGAGGAGTGGGGTATTGAGTGTGTTCACCGTTTTCGAGGAATGTTTGCTATTGCAATTTGGGATGCTCGAACAGAAGAGCTGTGGTTGCTACGAGATAGAGTGGGAATTAAACCTCTTTACTACAGCATTTTAGATGATCGAATAATCTTTGCCTCAGAAATTAAAGCAATTCTTGAGGATCCAACACAAAAAAGAAGTATTGATGAGGAGGCCTTCTTTCATTTCTTCACTTATTTATTTGTTCCAGCACCTATGACTTTATTTGAAGGTATAAAGAAGTTACCCAATGCTACAAAGTTATGTATAAAAAAAGATGGAAGTGTTATTGAAGAACGTTATTGGGATGCTTTAGATAATCCTCAAGAAATGTCTGAAGATTCAGAAGAGAAAATTTCAAAGAAGCTATTAGGCAAGCTAAGTGCTTCTGTTAAAGACCGAAGTGAAAGTGATGTTCCAGTTGGCGTTTTTCTTTCTGGAGGTATTGATTCAAGTACTAATGCTGCTTTGTTCGCAAATAATTCTTCCAGTGTTAACACATTCTCCATTGCTTATGACGCAGAATATAAAAGTTCTGAAAGTGAGCTGGAGTTCGCAAAAATGGTGGCAGGTAAAGTTGGTGCGAATTATCATGAGAAAATTTTATGTGAAGATGATTTAATTAACTTCCTTCCAGAGATGGCTTATCTTCAAGATGAGCCTATCGCCGACCCCGTATGTGTTCCTGTTTATTATGTATCTAAACTAGCGCGAAAAAATGGAGTTATTGTATGCCAAGTTGGCGAGGGAGCAGATGAATTATTTTGCGGTTACGAATCTTGGCTAACCAGATTTTATGCCCAAAAATTTATTAATAAGCTTCCAGTCCCAAGATTTGTTAGGAAGGCTGTAGTAAAAGTACTTGATTTCTTAGGTCTTAAAAATAATTGGAAAGTTGAGTACTTGCGTCGTGATGCCGATGGTCTTCCAATTTTCTGGGGTGGAAGTAGTTGTTTTACTGATAAGGGTAAGCAGGTTATTTTTTCAAAAAGGATTCAAAATAAATTCAAAGGATGTACTTCCTGGGATGCTATTGCAGCTATAAGAGATCGATTTGAACAAAAATGTGATGATAAAGATCCATTAAAGTGGATGACATACCTTGATCTAAATTCAAGGTTACCAGATTTACTTTTGATGCGTATCGATAAGATGTCTATGGGCGCATCATTAGAAGGCCGAGTTCCTTTTTTAGATCATCGATTTGTCGAGTTTGCAATGGGTGTCCCTAATAAAATGAAAATAAAAGATGGCAATGCAAAACACATTCTCAAAGAATCCGTTCGTGGAGTTATTCCAGATGAAGTGATCGATAGAAAGAAGCAGGGTTTTTCTGCTCCTATCCAGGAGTGGCTTGCAGGTAGCTTTGGAGAAATTGTGGAGCGTGAGGTAAAATATTTTTGCGAGAAAACTGACTTGATGAACTGGGAGCAAGTCAAGGCTGTCCTTAATGAGCGAAATCAACTTTACTCTTGGCAATTATTAAATCTAGCTCTGTGGTGGAGAACATATATTGAGAAAGGATATACTCAAAAGGATATGAAATTACTTACAATAATTTAAATTTTAATGCATTGGGGGTCAGGTACTCCCTTGTCTCTATCAAACATGGAGTAATATAAGGTTATGAGTATAAATAAAGAAGTGAAAAATTATTGGGAAGAAGAGGCTTGTGGAACTTCACCAGACCTTATCAAAGATAATAATATTTATACCAAAGCTTGGTTTGAAGAGGTGGAAGATTACCGATACTCCGTTGAACCTTTTATTCATTCAATTGCTCAGTTCAGTAGGCATGGTGGAAAAAGAGTTTTAGAAATCGGAGTTGGTGCTGGATCTGATCACCTAAACTGGGCTAGAGCGGGAGCTGATTTATTTGGTGTTGATTTAACTGAAAAAGGAATTGAAACAACAAAAAAAAGGCTGAATTTTTATAATATGAAGTCTAATTTACAAAGGATTGATGCTGAGAGTTTACCTTTTGAAGATAATTATTTCGATATAGTCTATTCTTGGGGCGTTATTCATCACTCAGAAGATACCGAGCAAATTATCAAGGAAATATCTAGAGTTCTGAAGCCGGGGGGCAAATTTTTAGGAATGATCTATCATAGAAGATCATTACATACATTCTACTTATGGATAAAAAATGCTTTACTGAAAGGTAAACCATGGAGATCATTTAAATATGTCCTTTACCATTTCAACGAGAGCATTGCTTCAAAGGCATATACGTTTAAAGAGACGAGATCACTTTTTAGTGAATTTCATAGCTGCAAGATTACACCTTTTATTACTTTGGCAGATCTTAGATTTTTCAAGAGTCTAGAGAGTATATGTCCTAGTAGATTAGGTTTTTATCTAGGTTTAGAGGTAATTAAAGAAAGCGAATTAGAAGATACTAAGAAATCACGATATCAATTATGAAACAAGTTTTGATAAAAAAAGGTATTCCTTATACAGCAGAAGTTCCAGCTCCTAAAGTTGAAGGTGGAGAGGTTTTAGTTCGATTGCAGGCTTCTTGCCTATCAATTGGTACTGAATTAAGCGGTATTAGAGGAAGCGCTGTTCCTATGTGGAAAAAAGCTATTTCACAGCCTGAGAAGGTTTTGACTGTAATGCAGATGGCTCGAGATCACGGAATTAAAAAAGCCCTTGGAACAGTTAAAGAAAAAAAAGAAGCTGAGCATCTAACGGGTTATTCTGCTGCGGGCATTGTGATTGCTCTTGGGACTAATATTAATGATTTAGCAGTTGGTGATAAAGTTGCCTGTGCTGGCGCGCAATATTCACATCATGCTGAATACATCCGTGTAGCACGTAATTTGTGTGTATCAATACCAGAAAAATTAGACTTTGAAGCAGCATCTACGATTACACTCGGTGCGATAGCTCTTCAAGGTGTTCGTCGCTCACAACCAACCTTGGGAGAAACTTTTGTTGTTGTAGGATTGGGTATTCTGGGCCAAATATCTGTACAAATTCTCCGTACCAATGGCTGTCGGGTAATTGGCATTGATACAGATCAGACCCGGATTGATAAGGCTATGTCTCTAGGTATGGATCACGGCATTCATCCTGATGACAGCGACACTGACACTGTGGCACGAATGACTGATGGCTTTGGCGCTGATGGCGTTATTATAACTGCTGCAACTCCATCAGATGCAGTAGTATCCAGTGCATTCAAGATGTGCCGTAAGAAGGGGCGTGTGGTACTGGTAGGAGATGTGGGTCTGAATCTCAACCGTGCAGACTTCTATAGCAAAGAGATTGACTTTCTCATTTCAACTTCATATGGTCCTGGGAGATACGATCAGAGCTACGAAGAGCAAGGCCTAGACTATCCGATTGGTTATGTTCGGTGGACTGAAAACCGTAACATGGCAGAATATCTCCGCTTAATTGTTGATGGAAATGTCCAGATTTCTCCATTGGTAAGTGCAAGCTACCCTATTGAAGATGCATCAGCAGCATATGAAGCCGTAAATAGCAAAGATAAGCCATTAGTAGCAATTTTTACCTATCCACCTATTGATGATATTTCTGTGATTCCAAAAAGAAGTCTCAATCTTAAATCTCCAACCCGAAGTATTGAGGGAAAGATTCGTATTGCAATAATAGGGGCTGGCGCATTTTCTAGGTCTACTCATCTACCCAATATAAAAGCACTCAATAACCTTTATCATCTTAGAGCAGTAGTAAATCGAACTGGACCATCAGCCAAGACTGTGGGGAAGCAGTTCGACGCTGACTATGTCAGCACTGACCCCAATGATGTACTCAAAGATCCTGAAGTTGATGCTGTTCTGATTGCCACAAGACATCAGCTTCATGGCTCACTTGTCCTGGCTGCATTAAAAGCTGGTAAGCATGTTTTGGTTGAAAAGCCATTAACCTTAAATAAGGAAGAATTAATTAATCTCCAAGAATTTTATAAAGAGGATGTTGCAGATGCTAAGATTCAATCTAAACCAATCCTACTTACTGGTTATAACCGGCGCTTCTCTCCTTATGCAAAGCGTATGCAGCAGTTACTTAAAAAAAGAACAGCTCCCTTTATTATGAATTACCGTATGAATGCTGGATTTATACCCTTAGATCACTGGGTGCATAACCAAGAAGGTGGTGGCCGTAACTTGGGTGAGGCCTGCCATATTTACGATTTGTTCACATTCCTCGCTGATAGTAAAGTGATAGCTATTTCAGCACATGCTGTAAAACCAACAACAAAACACTATGCGCGTAATGATAACTTCATTGCTACTCTGAGTTTTGCTGATGGATCTGTTACGAATCTTATTTACACTGCTCTTGGGCATAAAGGCATATCAAAGGAAAAAGCTGAGTTGTATGTTGATGGTAAAATTGCCGTACTCGATGATTACAAATCTATCAATGTGCATGGCGCCAAAAATATGTCACTTCAAACACGGCTTCAAGATAAAGGGTTGTTGATTGAACTGGAGCACTTTGCTAAAGGTATCCAAACGGGAGAATGGCCAATCCCATTTTGGCAACAGTTGCAAGTGAGCGAGATTGCCTTTGAGGTAGAAGAGATGATATTTTATTGATTGTGATAAATGAAGTGTGGCATTTTTTTATAATTATGTCGGTGTGTCAATACCCTCAAAATGTTAAATAAGATCTGGATTATTTATCTTCAGGATGGTCTTTGTGCTATATATCGAAGGATATGGGCTAAGGTTTTGAGCGTATTAAAGGCACGATATGAAGAAGTATTGTCTAGACGAAAGAGCTCGTATAGCTTGAACTCATCTATTTACAGTACTCAGCTTACACCTAGAATTAACGCGAAAGCGTTTGTGGGGTTAAGCCTTAAAGAATGCATTCCGCAGACCGTATCAAAACATTATCTTAATCATCGCTTTGATTTATTAGGCTCGGGTTGGACGCAGGTGAGATATGGTATGCGTTGCCGGGGAATGGAAGGATATCGCTTCAATACATCTAATGATGTAGCACCAGATTCTTCAGGAAACTGGCTGAAGAGTCGATTAAATCGAGCGAATCTTCCAACAGCTCAAAAAATATGGCAGCGAGTTAATGATAACTATACCCCTATTGACTGGCAGCTTGATTTTAAATCAGGATATCGTTGGTCAGAGAAAATTTGGGCATCCCGGATACTGTATGGGCAGCATCCAGGAGTAGACATAAAAGTGCCATGGGAACTTTCCAGGATGCAGCACTTCCCTCAGCTTGCATTGCGCGCTAGTGCATTAGGAAAAAATGATAAAGAAGCACTTTTATTAGTAAGAGAAATTAAGAATCAGTTGCTAGATTTTATCGCCACCAACCCCCCTGGTTTTGGCGTAAATTGGGCATGCCCTATGGATGTTGCAATTCGTAGTTCAAACTGGTGTATGACTTGGGATATCCTTCAGGCCTCAGGCTTTTTAATGGAGACTGAAGATAAAGTTATACTGGCCCATAGTTTGTTCGATCATGGCTGTTATATTGTGAAACATTTGGAGTGGTCCAGCGATCGTGCTAATCACTATTTAGCCAACATTACAGGGTTAGCATTTATTGCTAGCTATTTGCAGTCATCAGAAGAAACTGATGCCTGGTTAGCATTTTCTATACAAGAGTTGGTAGCTGAAGTGGGTCGCCAGTTTTATGAAGATGGCACTAATTTTGAAGGATCTACAACATATCATCGTCTCTCAGCAGAGATGGTATTTTTTTCAACTGCACTGATATTAGGTTTGCCTTTAAATATTCAGGATGGATTAAAGAAAAATAAGTATAAAGAAATAAAAAATGAAAAAAAAGGCTTTTCCCCTCAGGAAGGACCTATCCAATTTTATTCTTTACCAAATAATTTTTCAACAACACAACAAGAATCGCCTTTTCCAAAATGGTATTTTGAGCGAATGGAGCGTATGGCTGAATTTATTATGAATATCACTAAGCCAAATGGCCACATACCGCAGATTGGTGATAATGATAACGGTAGATTTTTTAAATTGTATCCAAATTATCATAAGATGTCAGTCATTCAAGCAAAACAAAAATATATCAATTTACATGGTTACGATAACTTAACCGATGATATGGATTATCATGTAGAGAATCATTTGGATTGTAGGCACCTAGTTAGCTCAGCTTATGCGTTATTTAGTAGGAGTGATTTTAAAGAGTGGCTTAAAAAAAGATCAACTAGAAAAATAAATAATCAAGATTATTTTGTTATTAAATTTTTATCAAACAACATATCTATTAATACCCAACATTCACCTTCAGCCACGAAGGCTAACAGTCCTTATTCTATGATTGGTTCAGAAAAAGAATTTAATAAGGCTGTTTTAAGTAAAGAGAAAAAAAATAATAATTGTGTTTTGTTATTTAAATCATCAATTAAATCTAATAAGCCTAATGATAAAATTTCGTTATACTCTTATCCTGACTTTGGGTTATACCTTTTTGTATCAAAGAATATTTATCTTGCAGTTAGGTGTTGGCCAGGAAAAAAGCCTTATGTTATGTCGCATATGCACTTAGATCAATTCTCAGTTGAATTAGTTATAGATGGCAACGAGATAATATCAGACCCAGGGTCTTATGTTTATACGCCCGCACCTTCGGAGCGATGGAAATATCGTTCAAATGAGGCGCATTTCTCTTCACTAGTTGATGATAATATAGAGAATTGGAAAAAACTTGACCCCTTTAGTGCAGTTACATTAAAGCCTGCCTATCCTAGTTATTTTGGTTTACGCGGCTTTTTTTCTTCGATCGCCGGAGAATTGGATTATGGAGGGTATTGTTTAATTAGTATTCGAGATAATGAAATCAAACTCTATGGTTTTGCTCAAGATCAAAATCAAGCAGACAAAAGATTTACAGGGAAAAAAATATCAGATGGTTATGGTTCAATATCAAATAATTTATCATTTGCGATAGTAGATGAAGATTAATCTAAACACTGTGGGGCTATTTTTAGTTTTATTGCTTATGATGTCGGTGCTAATTCATAAAGAAGTAGCAAAAGTATTTGTTTTTTATCGAGAAATATTTAGCCTTATATTTATAGCTTTACTGTTAAGGAAAGGCATTTCTAAAATTTTTCATGCCGTACTTAATAAAAAAGTTATTGCTGAAATTTTTTTGCTGGCATTATTTCCATTAATAATAATAACTTCAGCACTTTTTGATCCTATGGTTAACTTATATGGAGATGCTTTAAGTACCGGTGTAACAGCTTATGGTGGGAATGTAAATCCTACATTATATGTGATTCGTAATGCGGTTCTTTATCTCCCTATGGTTTTTTATATTGCTGTAAGAGGACTTTCTATATCAGATATAAATAAGATTGCAGGTGTTGCTGCTATTTTTGCCCCTATTAGTATTATTATATTTATGGCACAACTAAGTAACTTTTCTGTAGTTGACGAATTTGTGGAAATGGTTACTGGTAGAAATCGAATCGAATATAACACTTTTGTTCCTTGCTTTACGATTTCTGTACTATCTATTGTTTATTTGATAGAGCTTCCTTTTCAGAAATTCAAATTACTTATTAAGCTATCACTTATGGCAATATTGGTATTTCTGATGTTTTTTATTTTTTATTCAACTAGTAGGCAGGCTCTCTTGTTGGCATTAATTTACATAGTATTATTTTTAAGTAAGAGCATATCTTTATCTAGGACAAAGAATTTTTTTTATTATATGGTTATTATTTTTGCCTGTTATTTTGCTTATGAGTGGGTTACTCAGAATATTGGCGAAAATGATAGATTAACTGAAAGGTTGGGAGATGGACTTACGACAAGCCCGAGAATCCAGGCAGTAATAGATGGATTTGCTAAGTTAGATACAATTGGTCTTTTTTCAGGAGCTGGACTTACTAGTGTCTTAGTATCTGGCCCACATAGTGATTATATAAGATGGATTCAGAGGGTTGGTTTGATTTTTACCTTTATTTCATTCTACCCATACTTTTCAGCTACGTTAAAAAGTTTTGCGACTTACCTCTATAAGAAAGAAAGTGTTTATCTATATATCTTTGGCATAAATTTATTTATTATTTATAACTCTATATTTGGTTATCCAAGAGAGGATGCATACCAATCAATGTTTTGTTTTTTAGGGATATCAATGTGGCTAGGCCATGTTAACTATAATACAAGAAACAAAATTGTGGATGTAGACAAATCACATCCTTTAGTAAATTAATTATCTTTTTTAAAGCGAAGTATGAAAATTCTTGTAATTACCTATCATTATTTACCAGAGGAAAATCCAAGAGTTTATAGGTGGAGTTCACTTGTATCTCATTGGTTATCATGTGGACATGATGTTTTTGTAATTACTGCATCTCAAAATAGATACATGAGAAATAAGCATGATTCATCCCATATAATAAGAGTTTCACAAAATATTATAGGAAGGATCAGTTACCAATTAACACTGAAAAATATATCCTCTGGAATAGAAAACCCTAAAGAGCTAAGAATACTAAAAAATTGCCCTGAGATATTAATAAAATGGATCAAAAGGTTTTATACTTTTGCTATAAAAAGATTTCAATGGCCAGATTTTGCTTGGCCATGGATTGTAAATGCTCGTAGGAGAGCCCTTCAGTTTTTAAAAGATAATTCGGATACAGATATCGTCATTTCCGTATCACATCCATTTAGCAGTCATTTGGTCGGTTATGCTGTAAAGAAAAAATATCCTAAAATTAGATGGGTAATGGATGCTGGAGACCCATTTTGTTTTCTTTCTGAGTCCCAGCCTAATAATTTTAAAATTTATAATAGATTAAATAAATATATAGAGAGAAAGTTTTTTTCTCAATCTAACTTTATCTCTGTTACCACTAAAGAGACTAAGGTTGTGTACTCTAAATTATTTCCAGAAAATAAAGCAAAAATAAAGGTAATACCACCTCTTATTAGCTCTGAGACTAGAAATATTTTAAATACAAAGGCAAAGAAATCTCAGTTAAATAATAAAAAACTAAGATTGGTATATATAGGAACTCTTTACTCTGGTATTCGACATCCTAAGAAAATGTTAGATATGTTGGATGATGTCCGAACTCTTTTAAATATTGATTTCGAGATTCATTTTTATGGTCTCGTAAATGATGTTGATATCTCAAAATTGAGTAATTCGTATATTTATTTTCATGGCAATGTTAGCCATAAAGAAGCTCTGCAGTTAATGCTGCAAGCTGATATCCTTATTAATATTGGCAATTCTACTAAGTTTCAGTTTCCGTCAAAATTAGTAGAGTATGTTAGCACTGGCAAACCAGTGCTAAATATAATTTCTAATGTTGACGATTCTTCATTGGATTTTTTGTCAAATTACCCAATATCAAAAACTATATATCTGTCTGATCAAAATATAAATACTATAGTAAATGAGGTTGCTGATTATATTAAATTTACTTCAACTCGAAGAGGGATAGTTGAACATACAGACATGAGTAAATACGATGTTCAAAATATTGCAAATCAATATGAAATTATGTTTTTTTAAATATTTTAATTACTTCTTACAGAGAGCTTTTTTTTAATGTAAATAATCTGTAAATGCTCTTATCTGATATAATTTTATCTCTTACATTTTTGGGTAGCTGTTATAAAAGCATTAATTTTAGTTGGCGGAAAAGGGACTCGTCTTAAGCCTTATACCAATGTTATACCAAAGTCATTATTACCAGTTGGGGACCTTCCGATATTAGAAATTATTCTCATGCAACTGAAGGCCGCAGGTGTTAATGAGGTGATTTTAGCTGTTGGACATATGGCGCATCTATTTGAATCATTTTTTCAAGATGGCAGTCGGTTTGGAATTAAAATTAGCTATTCTTATGAAGATAAGCCTTTAGGCACTGCTGGCGCAATAGGTTTTGCATTGGATGACCTAGAGGGCGATTTTATTGTGATGAATGGCGATCTTTTAACCACACTTAATTATAAAAAAATGTTTGAGCTTCATCAGAAGCGTTCAGCCGCAGCCACAATTGCCACCTTTAACCGCAAGATTAAAATTGATTTTGGTGTTATAGAGTTTGATAACAATCAGAAACTTAAAACATATACCGAGAAACCTAGTTATTCATTTAACCTTGGAATGGGTATAAACATTCTCAATGCTGATATCGCATCACTTTTTTTGGTGAAAGGAGAGTATTTAGATATGCCAGATCTTATGTTAAAAATACAGAATCAAGGACATTCAGTTTATTGTTATGATAAAGATTGTTTTTGGCTAGATATGGGTTGTCCTAGTGATTACGAAGAAGCAAATGAGGCTTTTGAAGAGATGAAAGACAAATTCTTACCTACTCACCCTAGCTAAAACAATACCTGTTAACTTTGAAAATACTTAATGTAATTAAAAATATTGATGAAATAACTGGTGGAGGTGCCTCAGAGCGAACTCGACAGTTAAGCTATCATTTTTCTAAACTTGGCCATGAGGTTACATTGTTAACAACAAATCATAATCTCTCAGCTCTTAATGACCCCTCTCTTGGTCGGGTAAATATAATTGCTATACCATTAATTATTCAACGTTTTTTTGTCCCATTACCATTTTTTTTGACAATAAACAAAGCTGTAAAGCAAGCAGATATAGTTCACTTGGTTAGCCATTGGAGCATAATGAATGCAATAGTTTATTTATTTTTAAGAATACATAAAAAACCATATGTTGTTAGTCCTTTAGGGGCTCTCCCAATATTTGGTCGCTCAATTTCGATAAAGAAATTATATAACTTTATAGTTGGGATTGATATTATTCGTAAAGCAAATATTTGTGTAGTACCCACCCTCGATGAAATGTCAGCACTGTCTTCTTATGGTGTTGATAAATCATCAGTTGCTCACATACCTAATGGAATTAATGAAGATGACTATTCAATTAAAGATGATAGTAACGTTATAGAAGAGGTTGGAATTAAAGATAAATATCCATTTATTTTATTTATTGGTCGTCATAATCATATCAAAGGACCAGACCTTCTTATGGAGGCTTTTTGCTTGGTGAAAGACACTTTTCCTAACATGCATCTTGTTTATATTGGTCCCGATGAAGGGATGTTGGATGCACTTAAAAAAACTGCCTCAAGATATTCAGTGCTTGAGCGAACTCACTTTCTTGGTTGGGTAAGTAGGGAGCAGAAATCAGCACTTCTTCATAGATCAATGTTTTTAGCAATCCCTTCGCGACAGGAGGCTATGTCAATTGTTGTCTTAGAATCAGGTATTGTTGGAAAACCTGTGCTTATTACTGATCAGTGTGGATTTGATGAGGTTGAGCAAGTAGGAGGTGGATTAGTTGTACCAGCAAATGTAAATGGTATAGCTTCAGGCATTAAGAAACTGCTAGGTCCTGAAAGTAATCTTAGTTTGATGGGGTTAAGTTTAAAGAAACTAGTTAAGAGTAATTATCTATGGACATCTACTGCTAAACAGCATATCTCTATTTTTAAACAACTAATAAAAAAATAAACTTTAGTAGCAACCTTCTAAGACTTAGCTTGGTATAATTATTTATAGATTTATTTACTGGCGAGTTACATAATATGATCACTTCTAAAAATGTAATAATATTTAACTGAAAATGTTCATCAATCATATATACATGGTGTAAAGATTGAAGTTAATAAATATTTTTGCTACAAAATTTATTGCTATTCTTTTTTCATTTATTTTTAGCATTGTATTAGCAAAAACTTTATCTCAATCAGATGTCGGTGTTTATTTGACAGGCATTACTCTAATGTCTGCAATTTCAATTTTTATTAAATCAGGATTTGATACTCACCTTATTAGAATTAGCGCAGGATCTTCCAGTAAGTTTTCTAATTATTGCAACTTGATTTTTTTGACATTCATTCCATATATCTTAGTTCTAAGTATAGGAGGTATTTTTTATATTAAAAATGGTGGCATTTTTATTTATTTCATAATTGCAGCGTGGTTCATATCACACTTTGGAATTACAGCGGCACATTTAAAGACCCTTGGAAAGATAAAGTTGGCAAACATCATTGAAATCAGCTTACTTCATTTGTTATTAATATTAACCTATTTATTTTTACCAATTAAGATTGACTTAGACAATTCTGTTTTAATTTTTTTGATCGAGGCTGCAGCCCTATCTCTCTTTTTATTTTTTCTCCTCCTAGTACTCGGAAAAAAGGGCAAGGCTATCATATGGAACTTAAATTCTAAAAAAACCTTTAACAATTCATTTAACATTATGCTGACTAATTTATTAGATTTTCTTGTAATCTGGTTACCCTCTTTTATTTTATTCTCATATGCAACCACGGAAACATCAGCACAATTTCAAATCGCTTTGAGAATCACTTTCCTAACTGCATTGCCCTTAATTGTTATAAATAGCATTACCTCACCTATCATTGCCCTATACATAAAAAGAAATTTGAATTCTAAACTTTCAGAATTACTTCAGCTGTCATCACTTTTTGGAATAATTTTAACAAGTGTGTTAATTCTATTTTTGTTAATTTTTAAAGATATGATTTTTGGCTTGTTTGGAGATGATTATATTGTTGAAATTTCTGTGCTAATGTTACTGTTAGTGGGCCAATTTGTTAATGTTATTTCTGGTTCTGTTGGTCTAACATTAGCATTATCAGGTAATGGCTGGGTACATTGTAAAAATTCTATAATCGGAATTATTGTAGCTTTAACAATAGCTGCATTTATAATGCCTCAAAATTTTATAATTGGTGCAGCCATCAGCACCTCATTAGCAATTAGCATTAAAAATTTACTGGGGGTATTTTATGTGTATAGAATATTCGGTATTATTACCCTCCCAAATAGACATACACTTACAAATCTTAAATTTAAAAAAATAAATGAAATATTTTCTCATAGGAATTGACGGGGCCCAAGAAGAGCTCTTTTCTCGCTTTAACTTACCTTTTATTCAAGAAAATCTAAGTAAAGGTGTAAGTATTAATCTTGAGGAAGATTTGATAGGTAGAGGGTGGTCAGAAATGTGTACCGGCGTTCATGCATCTAAATCAGGCGCTTTTTATGAAAGAATGTTAATGGATGGGAGTTACACAGTTAGTACCAAGTATCGACTGATTGATGAGAGTAAAGTAAATAAAAATATTACTCCTTTGTGGGATTTACTAAATACTAAGGGATTTAGTGTTGGTATCATGAATATACCCACAACAAATATAGCCCCTAAAGTTAATGGTTTTTTCGTGTCAGGTGGAGGTGGAGGTGCAAAAATAATTTCAGACATAGAAGATATGCAATGTTATCCGAGAAATATCAAAAAATTATTAGTTGAAAATAATTATATTGTAGATGAAAGAGCTCCAACTTTACTATTTGAAAACAAAAAAACTGATAAAAATGATTTTTTCCCAAGATTGAAGTTAATGAATGAAAAAAGAGTTGATTCGTATTTAAAGTTAAATAAAAAATTTAATGTTGATTTTGGCTTTATAGTATTTAGATCTATCGTTGTTATTGAAAATATTTTTTCTGCAGAAATTGATCGATTTTTGAAAGGAGACAAGAGTGTGAACATGGATATGATATCAAAATTGAGAGATTTTTATCTTCATTTTGATTCGTGCCTAGAAAAATTATGCAAAGGTGTAAATTCTCAAAAGACTGGGTTTGTTTCTGATCATGGAACAGTCCCAAAATATAATCTTGTGAATATCAATTACTTCTTAAAGAGGCTTGGTTATCAAAATGAAGTTGTACATTTCAAATCATATTTATATTTCCTAAAGAGCTTAAAGAGATACATCCCTCATTCAATTAAAAAAATTCTAAAAGGCAATTCCAGTATTATGTCAGGCTATTCTTCAATAGTTAACTTTGATAAAAATACAAGTATTCTTTTTAATATTAATCTAGGAACTTCTTCTTCTGGAGTTTATATAAATGACCGAAATAGGTTTAATGGATGTGTTGAGCCAGATAATATCAAAACTATCATTGATAAATTTATAATGGAATTCAATTCCTTTTATATGTCAAAAAAGCATAACCTTGTCGCGGTTGATTGTAGTGCAAAAAAAAATGGTAAGTATGGTAAATATTATCCAGATATATTAATTAAGATTCCTGAGGGATACCAAGCTGAAAACCCTAATGAAGTATGTTCGAATGACTTTGTGACGCCTTCATATAATTCATTCAACCCAGTTTTATTAAAAAATGTTAAGCATGATTTATGGACTGGAACAAAGGGTAGGAGACCCTTAGCAACTTTTTTAAATCACGAATTTTTAAATGATAAATCAATGACAAATCATGATCTTACTTCTATTTATCATATTGTTAGAAAAGAGTTTATTTTGTGAGGATTTGTTTAGTTACACTTCATGCTACATCTAATTATGGTGGCGTTTTGCAAACTTATGCCACCCAAAATATTTTAGAAAATTTTGGTAAAGTAAAAATACTAGATTATAGAAATAAATTTATTCTGAAGCATTTACAACTAATTCGCTTTGGTATTAACCCAAGAGATCCTTTGAGAGTGGCAAAAGATCTTTGCCGCATATATTCACGCTATAAAGCTATTAATAAATTCAAAGAATTTATTAATAAAAGAATGAATTTGCATGTATTTAATGAAAGTAAATTAAATGACATAGAAAGTGAGTTTGATATCTTTGTTGCAGGAAGTGATCAACTCTGGAACCCAAAAGTAATTGGAAAAAAGTATGAATTTGATAATATTTATTTATTAAATTTTGTAGAAGGTAAGCGTAAAATTTCATTTGCATCTAGTATTGGTGGTTATGATGTTGAAATCGGAGATAATCTCATATCGGCATTAAAGAGCTTTAAACATTTATCATTAAGAGAGAATGATTCCGCTAAAAATATTTCCAAAATTCTTGATAAAGAAGTATCTCATGTGCTTGATCCTACATTTTTTTATGATAAAAATGATTGGATCAATATGTTGGGTTTATCAAATTTTAAACCCCGTAATAAAAAATACGTATTTTTATATTCAATTATAAAGGATAACCTTTTTGTAGAGGCAGTGAATAGCTTTTCAAAAAAATTAAACTTAGATATTATCATTGTAGATCAGGACCCATACGTTAACTTTAAAGTTACTAAACATTACAAAAGTGCTGGACCAGAACTATTTTTATCATTATTTATTAATGCAGAACTAATTATTACTAACTCGTTTCATGGAACTGCTTTTGCTGTAAATTTTGAAAAACCGTTTTATGCCATTTTGCCTGCAAGTTCAAAAAATAGAGTTATAAGTTTTCTTTCTTCTGTTGGTTTAATGAATAGATTAATTTCAAATAAAAGCCAGTTAAATATAAATAGTATTTATAATTATCAGCTGCAAGATTTCACCAAATCAAGAAAGAAGTTAATGAAATTAAAAAAAATCTCATTAGAATATTTAAAAAGAGCATTTAAATAATGAGTAATTTTTCATCTTTAAGTGGAAGTGGTGATGGAGAATAAAAGCTCTATACTCGACTGTTCTATAACAGTAAATAATAGTTAATATTACTAAAGGGATATTTAATGCAGAAAGTTTGTGTTCAAGGTTTAGGGTTTGTTGGCTCAGCTATGGCAACAGCTGTTGCTATAGCAAGTGATAGCAGTGGAAAGGAAATCTATGACGTTGTTGGGATTGATTTACCAAACAAGACTGGAGATCATAGGGTATGTGCTATCAATAATGGCAAATTTCCATTTCCTATAAGCGATGAAAGTCTTCTGTTAGCGATTTCTATGGCTCATAAGAATGGAAATTTAAGGGCGACTACAAATCAAAATGAATATTCTCAAGCTGATATAGTCGTTGTGGATGTTCATCTAGATATCCCTTATTTAGATAACGAACCCCAATTAATATTTACAGGTTTTATTGAAGCCATTAGAGCAATTGGGCAAAGAGTTTCTCCTGAAACATTAATTGTAATTGAAACTACAGTTCCTCCAGGAACATGTGAAAAGATTGTTATTCCAACTTTACGGGCTGAATTAGAAAAACGACAACTTGATCCTGATAGTGTCTATGTCGCGCACTCTTATGAACGCGTTATGCCGGGAGATAATTATCTTGAATCGATAGTAGATTATTGGAGGGTGTTTGCAGGTTATACTGAAAAGGCAGGTGATCTGTGTGAAGAGTTTCTTGCAAATGTAGTTAATGTAGATAAATTTCCTTTAACTAGATTGTCATCAACGATTGCTTCTGAAACAGCGAAGGTGATGGAAAATACTTATAGAGCAACAAATATTGCATTTATTGATGAGTGGACTAAGTATGCAGAGACGGTCGGTATAGACTTGTTTGAGGTAATTGAGGCTATTAAAGTGAGACCTAGTCATTCTAATATTAGATATCCTGGACTTGGCGTAGGCGGATATTGTCTGACAAAAGATCCAACTTTTACACCTGCAGCTAGTAAACAATTATTTAATAGAGCGCTAGATTTTCCCTTTTCAAAAATGGCAGTAAGGATTAACCATAAGATGCCATTACATACCGTTGATCGCCTTATCTCTTTATTGGGCAGACCGCTGATGGGAGCACGAATATTGGTTTGTGGGATAAGCTATAGAGAAGATATAGGAGATTCACGTTTTTCTCCTTCTGAGATTTTAGTTCGTGAGTTAATTAGACAGGGGGTAAATGTTTCCTGCCATGATCCATATTTGACTTATTGGGATGAATTAGAGCAAACCTTGCTTAAAGAGCTACCAACGCCAGCTGACTATAATGCAGTCATAATGGCTGTTCCACATAGGCAATATCGTGAGTTAAATCTGTCTAATTGGGCTTTAGGAGTAGATTTAGTATTAGATGCTAATTCTATTTTTAACAAGAAGCAAAGGGACTTAGCAAGGATAAAAGGGATAAGAGTTGAAAGTATTGGCAGAGGAGAGGGTTTATGAATAAGAAAGTATTGATTACTGGAGGCGCTGGATTTATTGGGTTACATTTGTCAAGAAGGTTGTTAGATGAAGGTTACCAAGTCGATTTAATTGATAATTTTGCTCGAGCAGTTAATGATAAAGATCTTAAAGATGTCTTAGCACAAGATAGAATTAATTTTCATAATATCGATTTATTGTCTACTGATGAGATTAAGAAATTAGGGAATGATTACGATCTGATATTCCATCTTGCAGCAATTATTGGTGTAACCCATGTGATGGATTATCCTTATGATGTGTTGTATAAGAATATTACTATGTTAGGAAATATAATTGAATTTGCTCGAAGGCAAAAAAAGCTATCACGCTTTCTTTTCGCCTCAACAAGTGAGGTGTATGCGGGAACTTTGAAGCATTTTGATTTACCCATTCCGACACCTGAAGCAACTTCTTTAGCGATTACTAACCTTTCTTATCCAAGAACATCTTATATGTTGTCTAAAATTTATGGTGAGGCCTTATGTCATCAATCTGGCCTCCCTTTTACTGTGTTTAGACCACATAATGTTTATGGTCCTCGTATGGGTATGGCACATGTGATACCTGAACAATTACGCAATGCTCATGAAGCTGAAAGGGGAGATAGTATAAATGTTTTCTCTGTTAACCATACTCGTTGTTTTTGTTATATTGACGATGCCGTAGAGATGCTGTTGCGTATGATGCTTCACGATGATTGTGAGGGAGGAACTCTTAATTTAGGCACACAGAATCCAGAGCTAAAAATCAAAGAGGTAGTGCAAAAATGTTTTTCAGTTGTAGGTAAGGAATTATTCATCAACGAAAAACCAGAAACCCTAGGGTCTCCAAGTCGAAGAGTTCCTGATATGACAAAAACTTCTTCTTTATTAGAATATGAATCACAGGTTAGCCTTCATAGTGGCATTGCTAAGACTTATGAGTGGTATAGGAAAAATGTTTTTGATCAAGATTTAAAAAATGCAATTTAGTAACTATTTAATTAATCATCTGTCTAGAAAGACTACTTTAAGGAATTATTAGTGAAAGTACTTATCGTTTTTGGAACTCGTCCAGAGGCTATTAAGATGGCACCAGTGATCAAGATATTAGAAAAAACTCTAGACGTCTCAGTTTGTGTTACCGCTCAACACCGAGAGATGTTAGATCAAGTATTGAAACTGTTTGAGATTACGCCAGACTATGATCTTAATATTATGCAACCAGAACAAGATTTATTTGATATAACTAGCCAAGTATTAATTGGGATGAAGAAGGTTTTGCAAGAAATGAAACCTAATGTGGTTCTTGTGCATGGAGATACCACCACCTCTATGGCTGCCTCATTAGCTGCCTTTTATCTTCAAATTCCAGTTGGCCATGTTGAGGCAGGGTTACGTACCCACGATATTTATTCCCCATTCCCTGAAGAGCTGAACCGTCAACTGACAAGTCGAATTGCCTCCTATCACTTCACCCCCACTGAACAAGCAAAGAAAAAATTACTGATAGAGGGAGTGGAAGAGAAGAAAATAATTGTTACTGGCAATACAGTCATCGATGCACTGCTTTCTGTTTTGAAAAAAGCACGAGTAGAACCATTCTCTAAAGACCTTCTAAAACAACTTCCTTTTCTGACCTTAGATGAAATACCTCGCATCATTCTGATTACAGGTCATAGACGCGAAAATTTTGGATCAGGCTTTAAGGAGATATGTCGGGCATTACAGGACTTAGCAAAGAGTTTTCCAGTTGTGCAATTTATCTATCCCGTCCACCTCAATCCCAATGTTCAGGAACCAGTCAATCGTATGCTCTCAGGTTTTTCTAATATCCACCTTATTAAGCCACAGGATTATTTATTTTTTGTGAAATTGATGGATATTTCTACTATCATATTAACCGATAGTGGAGGTATTCAAGAAGAAGCACCAAGTTTGGGTAAGCCGGTTCTAGTAATGCGCAATACCTCAGAAAGGCCAGAGGCAATTGAAGCTGGAACAGTAAAGCTGGTTGGGACTAACCGTGACCAGATTGTTAAAGAGATTGACTCTTTGTTGACAGATGAAGAAAAATACAAAAAGATAGCTTATACTCATAATCCTTACGGAGATGGTCATGCCAGTGATAAGATCTTGAAAATATTACAAGAGTTTTTGATATGAAGGTTTCTGTTATTGGGCTAGGCTATATTGGTTTACCGACTGCAGCTCTCATTGCTTCTCATGGAATGGAGGTGGTGGGTGTTGATATTAATCAAAATATTGTTAATACAATTAATCATGGAAAAATTCATATTGTAGAACCAGGTTTGGATGTACTGGTAAAGGAATCAATAACTGCAGGACATCTTCGAGCTACAACTTGTTTGGAGAAATCGGATATCTTTATTATTGCCGTCCCAACTCCCTTCAAAGGTGATCATGAACCTGACCTCTCTTTCATTGAGTCAGCGGTCAAGGTAATTGCACCGTTACTAAAAAAAGGAAATGTTGTAATCCTCGAATCGACTGTTCCGGTTGGTACGACAGAAAAAATATCGGAGTGGATGCAGGTTATTCGTCCAGACCTTTATTTCCCTCAATTTGATAAAGGAGGTGCTAATCCAGATATTTTAGTAGTACATTGTCCAGAGCGAGTTTTACCAGGGAATGTTATTAAAGAGCTAGTTGAGAATGATAGAATCATTGGTGGTATAACTTCTCAATGTGCTGAGGGTGCACGAAAGTTATACAATATTTTTGTGGAAGGGGATTGTCTAATTACCGATTGTCGAACTGCAGAATTAGGTAAGCTAGTTGAAAATGCATTTCGTGACGTTAATATTGCTTTTGCAAATGAGCTTTCTATTATCTCTGAGAAGTTAGAAATGAATGTTTGGGAGTTGATTAGGCTGGCAAATCGCCATCCAAGAGTTAATATACTGCAACCAGGACCTGGTGTAGGCGGACATTGCATTGCTGTTGATCCGTGGTTTATTGTCAATTCTGCCCCAGATGAAGCGAAATTGATTCGCACGGCACGATTGGTAAATGATAGTAAACCACAGTTTGTTCTAAAGCAGATTGATCAGGCTGTCGCTGCTCTTAGAAAAGAGAAAACAGAAATTAATATTGCATGTTTAGGGTTATCTTTTAAACCTAATATTGATGATTTACGTGAAAGCCCTGCTTTGCATATCTCGTTACAGGTAAGTAATATGGGTTTTTCTAAGCATTATATTGTTGAACCAAATATTAAAAAAATTCCAAATGAATTTGACCGGAATTTAGTAGAGTTGGTTACAATAAAAAAAGCAATAAATGAGTCTGATATATTGGTTCTATTGGTTGATCATGAGCAATTTAAAGAGATTAATCCAGATCTTCTCTTAGGAAAAAAAGTTATTGATACCCGAGGAATATTAGCAAAGACTGAAAAAAAATAAGTTAAAAATAACTCTATGTTAATTTTAAATACAAGCTTAAGTACTCTGAATAACAAAAGAAATAGAAGAGATATTCTTTAAGTTTATATATAATAATGTTTTACTATTGATAATGTAAAAATTTATTCTGGTAAATCTTTTTTTATAATCTCTACTCCAATATAGGAATTTAATTTAAGTAATGCAATACCCTGTATATAAACCAAAATTTTTCCCAAACACTCACAAGTATGTTAACGACTGTTTAAATGAAACTTGGATTTCCTCCAAAGGAAGTTTTATAAACAAATTTGAAACTAGCTTTGCAAATTATCTGAATGTAAATTATGCAACATCTGTTAATAACGGTACCGCTGCTTTGCACTTGTGTTTATGTGCATTAGGTATAGGTAAGGGAGATGAAGTAATAGTTCCTACACTAACATATATAGCGTCTGTTAATGCCATTAAATATGTTGGTGCAGAGCCTGTATTTGTAGATTCTAATAAACCTACCTGGAATCTAGATGTAGCTCTTTTGGATAGCTTAATTACAAAAAAAACTAAAGCGATAATGGCCGTTCACCTATATGGAAATCCTTGTGATATGAATATCCTTAGGAGGTTGTGTGATAAGAGAGGTATATTTCTTATTGAGGACGTTGCAGAAGCATTAGGAAGTACATATGAAGATAAATTTCTTGGATCTTTTGGTGATGTGGCAGCATTCAGTTTTTTTGGTAATAAAACTATAACCACTGGTGAAGGCGGAATGGTGGTATCTAACAATAAGGAAGTTATAGATAAAGTGGCATGTCTTAAAAATCAGGGGACTTCTGAAAATAAATACTGGTATGAAGAGGTGGGCTATAACTACAGGATGACAAATATTTGTGCCGCTATAGGTTTGTCACAGATTGAGCAAATAGAATTGATCTTAAAAAGAAAGAAAGAGCTTGCAAATCTTTATCACGAAGAACTTAAACAATGTCCGTTAGATTTTCAAAATATACAACTTAATGGAGTTACCAGTCATTGGTTAGTTTCAATATTAACAAAGGATAAAGCCATCAGAAATGACTTATCCAATTTTTTGAATAAATCAGGAGTAGAAACGCGTCCTTTGTTTTATCCAGCCCATACTATGCCAATGTTTAAATCAAAAGGAAGTTTTCCTGTGGCTCAAAATCTTAGTGATACAGGAATGAATTTACCTAGCTTCCCGGATTTAAGTAATAAAGATATAGTCGAAATATCAGGCTATATAAAAGAATTCTTTTCATTATAAATTTTAATTAACTATATTTAAACTACATTTCTTATTTTAAAAAAAACAAATCTAATCTGATATGAATATTTTAATCATAGGTCCATATCCCCCACCTTACGGAGGTATTTCAAGTTTAGTTAGGTCTTTAGTTGATGGCTTCAAAAGAAAAAAAGGCAATAAAGTCTTTATCTTGTATTTTGGCAAAAAAAATAAAATAAGGAATGTTGATGGGGCAATAGTTTATGAAAAGTCAGTATTAAAAAATTCATGGCAGATTTTAAATCCTATAAACTGGACTTTATTGCCATCTATGATAAAAACCTATTCAGGTAAAAATCTTTCTTTTAGGGATTACGTAAATATTTTTATAAGAACATTCTTAACTCACAATCTTACAAAAAAACATAATATAACCACTACCAGCTTCTATCAATCAGATACCGCTCTTCATTTACTTCTTTGCAAGGAGTTATGGGGTAAGAGTATTTCCGTTATATTGACTGTTTTTGGTGAAATCTACGACCATTCTAATTATCTTATTTCAAAAAAAAATCTATTGTTACAAATGCTTTATAAGTCAGATGCAGTTATATCTTCTAGTTGTCATTGTGCTGAATCCTTCAAATTGATAGGTAATGAACGTCAAATAGAAGTAATTTATGTGGGCGTTTCTACTAGTAGGTTTTCAAATATTCAAATTTTAAGAGAAAGTTATAAAAGAAAATTAGGGATAAAAGAGGGTGCTATTGTTTTATTGTTTATGGGCCGTTTTAATAAAGAGATGGGGCTTCACGGAATTATAGAAATGTTTCCTTCTTTACTAAGAAGTAAGGTGGACTTTCATTTAATTCTTGCTGGTGCTTCAGGTGAGCTTGAAGGTAATGCCCAAGAATGTAAAGATAGTTATCCAGATAAGATAACTATAATGAATAACTTTTCTTTTGATTTACAGCCATCAATTTATGCAGCATCAGATTTTTTGTTGGCACCTTCTAGAGATAAACATGCTTGTATGGGAGTCTCAATTAAAGAGGCGATGGTTGCAGGAGTTCCTGTTATTGCTTCAGATTCAGGAGGGATTCCTGAGGCAATTATACACAATAGGACAGGAGTAATTGTTCCCTTACAGGAGGATGGAGAAAATAATCTAAAGGAGTTTGAGAAAGCAATTGTAAAATTATCTTTAGATAAAGAAAAAAGAAAGCAGTTTTCAAAAAATGCTTTAATAAGGGCTAAGAAAATTTTCTCTGAAGAGGAAACTCTAGAGAAAACATTTGCAATTTTTAAAAAATATGACCCGAGTTAATAAATTTAAATTTCTAACTCTTTACTTCTCTTCTATTGGTTTGAAACAAAGCCTACAGAATCTGCTCAGTATACTAAAAATGCCTTTTATCAGTGAAGAAGAGTTGAGATTAACATTTCATAGTAATTTCAGTACTAGGTTTAATAATAAAGCGGTCTTTTCTTTCTCTAGTGCAAGGGCTTCATTGAGTGCTTGCCTCAAAGCTATGGGAGTTAATAGAGGAGATGAGGTTTTAATTTCATCTTTTACATGTCTTGCGGTTCCAACAGCAGTAATTGCTGCAGGTGCTTTGCCTAAATATTATGATATTGATCCTGACACAATCAATATTGATAAGAAATCATTGAAAAATTTAATCTCAAAAAAAACTAAAGCTATAGTTATACAACATACTTTAGGAATCCCAGTTTCAATAGATGCTATTAAAGATTCTCTTTCCAATAAAGAAATAATTATTATTGAGGACTGCGCCCTCTCTATTGGGTCTACTATGAACAGAGCACTCGTCGGAACAAAGGCAGATGCTGCTATCTTTTCATTAGAGCTTTCTAAGACTATCTCTTGCGGTTGGGGTGGTGTTTTACTTGTGAATAACAAACAACTTGAGAAGAAGGTAAGTCAGCATTATGATGGCGTGGGAAATATAAGGCTTTTAAAGTCTCTAAGAATGGCAATACAAACTTCATTATCTGGGGTGTTGTATTCTCCGAATGTTTACTTTATGGGTAAGTACGTGATTGCTTTATTCTTTAAATTTGGTTTTTTTGGTGCATCAACACCAAATATTGAGGAAAAAGGAGGGGTTGAGGAAGATTTTGTTTCAAAGCTTCCTAAATCTCTTCTCACATTATCAAGCATGCAGATTAAAAGATTTGATGAAATAACTTCAATTCATGCAAAACACTCTCTGAGGATTAGAAACAAGTTAAAAAAATTAAATTACCGCATACTTGGAAGTTACTCTAATAAAAATAATTCAGTAAGTCCTAGGGTGCCATTATTAGTAAAAGATAGAACATCCTTTATAAATTTTTTCAGAGATAGAGGTATTGAAATAGGCACATGGTTTGATGGTCCGTTAAGTCCATTACCAAAATATTCGGTATTTAATTATGATAAAGCTAATTATCCTAATTCTTGTTTTATTGCAAAACACATAGTAAATATTCCTTGCCATACCAAGATGAAGGATTATCATTTAGAGCTTATAGAAGAAGCCCTAGCAGATTTTTCCTTGAGTCATCCAGATCATGCAGATTTACAATAAACAACTCAAATTTTTATAAAACAACTATAATATTAAATGAAATGTTTATCCAAAAAAGAACATACGGTTTATTATGATTAGGCTTGGCCAAATAGGTTTAAATTATGGTCTAAAGGTTCAAATTCCTGCCTTTTCTAATGACTCAAGGTTTGAGTTAATTGGTGTCTGCTCTTCGAATATAGACAATGCTAAAAAAATTAAATCTTTATTGAATCTAGAGATTGCTACTGATGATCCCGAAGAGTTATTCTCTTCAGTTGATGCAGTTTCATTAGCACTCCCCCCAAGACAGCAAGCTATCATCCTTCCAAAAGCAATTGAAAGAGGATTGCATGTCTTCTTTGAAAAGCCTCTAGGGTTTATCCCACATGAAAATATTAAAATAAAGAATTCCCAAGCTTTAATGGTTGATTTTGAGTTTTTAGAAATTGATATTTGGAAGGGGCTGAGAGAATTAATTGAAAAAAATGAAATTGGAAATATTCTTCATGCAGAAATTCTTTGGAATGTTGAAACTTTTGCGGTTTCAAATAACTTAAATTCGTGGAAAACTGATCCTAATTTATCTGGAGGTGTGCTAAATAATTTCGCCTCTCACTCACTATATTATATTGAGCAGTTTATGGGAGAAATAACTAAAGCGTATGTAAAAACTGTCCCTGCTAACTCAAGTGAAGAAAAGGTAGCCTATATTTATCTTCACTTTAAATCAGGAGCATCTGCTTCTCTCTGCTTAAGTAATAATACTTATAAAGGGTCTGGTCACTTACTAGAATTTACAGGGAGTGAGGGAACTGCTTTACTAAGAAATAATACAAACTCAACTTTAAGTAATTTCTCTTTAGATGTGTTTAAGAGGTCTGGCGAAAGCTATAGGAAGCATTCAAATATTCCTGATAACAAAGAGCTGGATGAACGTATCCCTTTGGTTGAATCTTTAGTAAGAAGATTTGGCGATTGGATAGAAACAGGCAATATCAATAAACCTGGTTTATCAGAGGCTTTAAGAGTAGAAAAGCTTTTAAGAGCTTGTAGGGAGTCTATAAATGAAAAGAAAGAAGTTAAAGTAGGTCGTTGATTATCTATTAAACTTTTCTCTTAAGGATAACGTTTTTTCTTCTTAAGTAGGTTGTTGCAAAACCGTACAGAAACCATTCTAGATAATGGGGTATCCATTTCCACACGTTGAATTTACTTTTTCCAGATTTCCTTTCTATCCAGATTGAGGGAATTTCTTCTATCTTCCATTTTAGCCTGTGACATTTTACAAGTAATTCAATGCTATATGTGCCACCTACACTCGATTCGATAGGAATAGTATTTATAACTTTTCTTGAGAAACATCTAAAACCATTAGTAGGGTCATGAGTAGGGATAAAGGCCAATTTATAAAGTAAAAATGCTGCAGACCGAACGATAAGATATTTTAATTTAGGATAACCCTCTAAATTACCCCCCTTCATAAATCTACTTGGACACACAATATCAACTCCAGAATGCTGTTTTTTAACCATATCATCGATTATTCTGGCATTCCAACTATCGTCTGCTGGCATCATCATGATCGAGCTTGCTGAACTTGCCTCAAATCCAGTAATAACTGCCCCATGCAGTCCTATTCTTTTGTTTTTAATAAAAATAATTTCGAAATTAAAAGGGGGGTTATTTTTGATTACAGATAAAGTATCATCCTCATCTAAATCGTAGCAAATAAGTACTCGAAAAGAACACTTCACATATTTTTGTAAAGAATATAGCACTTCTAAGATATTTTCACCTTCAAAATATGCTGGGATTACTATATCTAGATCAAGCGCTTTCAATCAATGATTCTTAATTCTGGTAAAGGAATTATAATTTTGGATTTCAATCCCTTTTTTCTTAGATTTTCTATAATCTGATCTGAATAATGCCAAGACAACATTAAAGCATAGTCAGGCTGCTCATTAAACATTTTTGCTTCATCTAACACAGGTATATGTTGACCTGCACAATACAAGCCAACCTTTAGACAAGAAGATTGCTCTGCAATATATGGTATCTCATTACCTGTAAGACCATAAAAACTTAGTAATGTGCTGGACCGGCCAGGACACCCAATACCACAAATTGTTTTACCTTCATTTAAAATATTAGAAATTAAGTGCCTACAATCACCTCTAGCTTTAAATACTTTTTTATTAAACTCATTCCAGGTATCTATACTATAGAGATTAGCCTTTTGCTCATTTAATAATAAGTCCTGCAGTCTTTGGCTCCGGACTCCATTCTTTCCCTTTTGGGCATAGCCTCTTATAGAGCCTCCATAATTAGGAATTCTTTCGGCATCTACTAAAGTAAAATCATAACAATCAAACAAAAATATGAGATCCTTAAGCGAGTAAGACTTTAGATGTTCGTGATAAATTGAATCAAATTGAAGGGTATCTTGTATGTCTAATAAGTAATGTGACTCTGTTACAAAATAAGAACCTTCTTCAAGGAGAACTTCGGCTCCCCTCATTAATTCACCCAGAGACGCGACATGGGCAAACATATTTGCGGCTGTTAGAATTGACGCTTTACCATGCTTTTCTACTATACCTTTAGCTACTTCCTCAGTAAAAAATTTTTGTATTGAATTTACACCATTCGAATTTGCAATTTTGGCAATATCAGTAGGCTCTACTCCTAGAACTGACATGCCTTCCTCTTTAAAGCCTTTTAAAAACGTACCATCATTCGAACCTAAATCTACAGCAAGACCATCCTTGGGAAGATTCAAATCTTTAACAAACTTCTTAGCACCATTTTTTAGGTTATTAGCTAGTGTTTTTGTAATCCCACCAAGATATGGATACTCGTTATGAAATACAACTCTAGGGTCTATAACATAATCAATTTGAACAAGGTCACATTCATCGCATTTTAAAAGCCTTAGTGGATAGTGTTTTTCAGGTTCATCTAGTTGTTCTTTAGTCAATAATGAATCACAAGGTGGAGTATGACCTAGGTCAATAATAGAACTTAAACTGGAAGATCCACATAGCTGACAACATTTTTGAAGGCCAATAGAAAGGTCGTGTTGAAAAGTTTTAGCCATTTTAATTTTGGTATTGGTAATGAATTAGGGACAACTTTTAAAAAAAATATTTTAACATATGTTCAACAAATGAAGTATATAATTCAAAAGACTAAAACTAGTAAACCTTAGTATAGTATGTAAGTTTATACTTTTGGTGTTTACTAGAGAACCTTACAATAAGTTCAATTCGATTAAAAGTGACTATAAAAAATATTTTAAAACTGTTTATAGGGTTTGTTGTAAGCTTTATATTTTTATACCTTACTTTTGCTAAAGTAAATTTTCATAATATTGATATGCAGCTTAAGGAGGTAAATCCTAAATTTTTACTTTACGCCTTATTGCTTTGTCTATTAACCCTTTTTTTAAGGTCTCTGAGATGGGGTTATATATTAAGGGCAACTTTTGTTTTTAATCAAAAATTTTTACTTCCAGTTTCTAGTGTGGGTATTGCTGCAATTACAATTTTACCTTTGCGATTGGGAGAGGTTGTAAGACCTCTTTTAATTAGTAAAAGTAGCAAAATAAAATTTAGTTCAGCGTTGGCCTCAATTGTTTTTGAGAGGATACTAGATACCTTCATGATAATAACTGTATTGTCAATTGTAATAACTTTTTCTTCCGCTCCAGAATGGGTTTATATGGCTGGCATAGGTTTGCTTTTTTCTATATCTATAATATTGTTAGTAATTATTTTCCTATATTTTAATAAAGATAAAACGGAAGTTATTTTTTTAAAGTTAAGCAATATCTTCCCAGATAAATTTTTAAACTCAATTCATGGAGTCTTTAATAGTTTCTTTAATGGGCTATCTATACTCTCAAAACCTTTAGATATAATTATTGCAGTTTTAATTTCAATATTTATTTGGCTAAATTATGGTCTAATCGTGTACCTAATGTTTTATTTTCATTCTTTCGATTTACCAATCATTGCAGCTTTTTCAGTAGTTGCTTTTACTTTTTTAGCTACAAGTTTGCCTGCCGCTCCGGGATTCTTAGGTACCTTCCAATATGGCTGTTTCCTAGCTTTAACTGGCTATGGAGTTTCTACTGATGCTGCAGCTTTGTTTTCATTGAGCTATTACTTAGTAATGATTGGCATGAATATTTTATTAGGACTAATTTTTTTACCATTAGTAAATCTAGATAGAGATTTTCTTGACTTGAAAAAAAATAATAATTCTAATATTTAGTTTTTACAGATTGTTAAGCTCAGTGGCTTTGCTTTATTTTTTCTTTCTTCGGTGATAACTACAAAATAACGTTTTAATTCAATTCCAAAAATACTAACTGGTTTTGTAAATAAAATCTCATCTGAATCTTGAGTAACAATCTCTACTCCTATATCGCTATCACCTGAGTGAACACAAGAATCTCCAGCATGCGCATAAATCTCATAGGTATTTATCATTAAATTTTCTTTTTGTGCCCAAGTTACAATTTGATTAGCAGCATTTGCATTTGCTATTTGGTAAAGCGAAGAAAATGCCGCCACTAATAATAATAAAGATACATAACCCCATTTCAATAGAGCATGTAATCTAATATTAGACTGAACTATTAAAATGGACCAGAAGGGTATTATAAACAATAAGTACCTTTGGGCAGGCCTGGTAGCGGAAAGAATTAATATAAAAATCAATATTGTTATTGTCATTGTTCTGGATTCTTTGTCTCTTAAAAAGAAATTAATACACATCAGAAAATTCCAGAACCCAATAATTTTAATTAATAAGATAAGCTCATTTCCCAATAATTGATCTAGGCTTCCAAAATTCATCTCTCCGTTATTTTGATTTATCATGGCAAGAGGAATACTTATAAGTAAAGCTACCATATGATTTTTTAATTTAATTTTTGTTAGGAAAAAGGGCATAGTGACAAAAAATAATGCAGATATGTAAAATCCATAACCAAAGAAATTATTTAAGAATTTAGACATATTTGGACTTACAGATTCGTGAGGCTTTAGACTTTCAGGTACTATCCAAACATCATAAAGGTAGTCATAAAAAAATAAGAATAAAAGAATTAAAAATGAAGCCAAAAAACCAGAGATAAAATTAATATTTTTTAAACTAAATTGTTTTTCTGCTATTGATTTTTCAATCCATTTTAAGCCCCAATAAGTTCCTGAAAATAAGATAGAATGATATTTAACACACGCGCTAAATCCTGCTAAAAGACCTTTAATGTATCCATTTTTATGAAGCTCTATAGCAAGTACAAGTAATCCAACAGATAGGAGGTCAGAATATGCTCTTCCTGAATAAATCCAAACCAATGGATTTAAAGCAACTATCAATAGTAAAAAAGGACTCTTATAATGGATTAAGGAAACAAGAATTAGCACTCCTCCAGTAAGCGCAAGTATTCTATAGCTTGCATTGTGATCCCCAAAAACATTCACAACTAAGCTTGAAAGAAAGGAGTAGGGTAGTGGATTTGCTTGATGGTTTAGATAGAAATCAAGGAAATAATTATCTCCCGTAGTATAGTACTGAGAGCCAACCCTCATCAGCCATTCGAGATTTACAAAAGGAGTATTGAGATAAATCAGGTGACCGAAGAGGAAAGCAAATATAATGAAGTATATGACTCTTAAATTTGTTTTTTCAGTCATAATTGTATTTTTTTATAAGGTTAATGATCACGCAATTTGAAGATTATAACCTTACATAAATTTTATAAGTTAATAAAGATACTTTATAGATAACTTATTGGTTGATAGAATAAGTTAAAAATACTTTTTTGAAGTTATAGTATTTTTTGATCATTTAAAATACGTTATAAATATGACATTATGAATAAAACATTTGAAAACAAAATACTATTAATTTCTGGTGGTACAGGCTCCTTCGGTAATGCTGTATTGAGAAGATTTCTTTCTAGTAACGTTAAAGAGATACGAATTTTCTCCAGAGACGAACTCAAGCAAAATAATATGAGGTGTTCATATAATAATAATAAGCTTAAATTCTATATTGGTGACGTAAGAGATAAAAATTCAATTGATGATGCTATGCGTGGTGTTGATTATGTTTTTCATGCTGCAGCCTTAAAGCAAGTCCCCTCTTGTGAGTTTTATCCAATGCAAGCAGTCAAAACTAATGTTATTGGGACTGATAATTTATTAAATTCAGCTATTCGCATGAAAGTGAAGAAAGTTATTGTCCTTAGTACAGATAAAGCTGTATATCCAATAAATGCAATGGGCACTAGTAAGGCTATGATGGAAAAAATTGCTATCTCTAAAGGAAGGAATGTAGAGGGTACTGAAATTCTTACTACCCGATATGGCAATGTGATGGCCAGTAGGGGATCAGTTATTCCCTTGTTTATTGACCAAATGAGAAAAGGAATTCCAATTACTATTACGGACCCTAACATGACAAGATTTATGATGAGTCTTGATCAGGCGGTTGATTTAGTTTTGTTTGCATTTGAAAATGGAAAAAGTGGCGATATTTTTGTTCAAAAAGCTCCTGCTGCAACTATAAAGTTGCTTGCTGATACGATGAAAAATATTTGTGGCTTACCTGACCATGAAGTAAAAATTATTGGGACAAGGCATGGAGAGAAGCTTTACGAAACATTATTGACTAAAGAGGAAATGGTTAAAGCTATAGACATGGATTCCTTTTATCGAATTCCTATCGATACCAAAGACCTTAATTATAATCAGTTTTTTGAAGAAGGGGATAAGGTAATTACAGAGACAAATGAATATCACTCCAATAATACCCATAGATTAGATGAAGACGAATTAACAAAATTACTTTTAAATCTTAGAGAGATTCAAAGCGATTTAAATGAGTTGAAAAAAAAATGAATAAGTTAAAAGTAATGACTATTGTTGGAACTAGGCCTGAAATTATTAAGCTAAGCGAAGTGATAAAAGAGTTAGACCGATATGTTGAGCATGTAATTGTTCATACTGGTCAAAATTATGATTATGAATTAAATGAATTACTATTTGAACAACTGCAAATTAGAAAACCTGATATTTTTCTGGAAGCCGTCAAGGGGACACCATCTGAAACTATAGGAGATATAATTGCAAAAGCTGATAAAGTTTTTTTAAAAATAAAACCAGATGCTTTATTAATTTATGGTGATACTAATAGTTGTTTAAGCGTCATTCCTGCTAAGAAAAGAAAGATACCCATCTTTCATATGGAGGCGGGGAATCGATGTTTTGACCAAAGAGTCCCAGAAGAAGCTAATAGAAAAATAGTAGATCACTTGAGCGATATTAACCTACCTCTTTCAGAGCAGGCTAGAAACTACCTAATTTCAGAGGGGATAAAGCCTGAAACAATAATAAAGACAGGCTCACCAATGAAAGAGGTATTGAATGCAAATATGGAAAAAATTAAATCCTGTGAGATTTTACAAAAGGAAGGGCTAGTATCCCAAAAATACATTGTGATGAGTTTTCATAGAGAGGAGAACCTTGATTCTCAAAAGAATTTTAGCGACTTGTTAGAATCAATTACCGAGTTAACTAATAAATATAAGATGCCAATTATTATCTCAACGCATCCAAGAGCAAGAAAAAAAATGAAGGATCTAAACTATCATAATGATAACTCCCTCATTAAATTTTCTAAACCCTTTGGTTTCCATGAGTACATCAACCTACAAATGAATGCATTTTGTGTTATATCAGATAGTGGAACAATTTCTGAAGAGGGGTCAATATTAAATTTACCTGCTGTAACTATTCGCCAAGCCCACGAAAGACCTGAGGGTATGGATGAAACAACAGTGATTATGTCTGGATTAAATAAGACTAGAGTTATTGAAGCAGTTGAAGTTGCCACGAATCATAATTCACATGATAAGAGAATGATAAAGCCTGTAAAAGACTATGAATCTGACAATGTATCCAAGAAAGTTTTGCGAATTATCTTGTCATATGTTGACTACGTGAATAGAACTATTTGGCACAAGGAAGTATAAGTCTTGAAAAAAAAAGTCCTAGTATTAGGATCAACTGGGATGTTAGGGCATCAGGTTGTCAATCATTTTTTAAAGTTTGATAATTATGATGTTGCAGACATTGCCTTTAGGTTTAAGTTAAGAGAAAAAACCGTCATAGTTGATGTAACAGACAAAGTAAAATTTGAAATAATCGTTGCCAAAATTAAACCTGATTTTATTGTGAATTGTATTGGTATATTAATTAATGGGTGCCAGAATCTGGAAAATGCTATTTATCTAAATGCTTACTTTCCGCATCAGTTGAAAAAAATTGCTAAAAACATTAATGCAAAGTTAATTCATATTTCAACTGATTGTGTCTTTTCTGGTGAGAAAGGAAGTTATATTGAATCAGATGTTAAAGATGGTAAAGGTATCTACTCACAAACAAAGAAATTAGGAGAAATGGAAGATAATACTAATTTGACATTAAGGACATCTATTATTGGCCCAGAGTTGAAAAAGAGCGGCGAGGGACTTTTTCATTGGTTTATGGGTCAGTCAGCTGATATTTCTGGATTTACCAAATCTATTTGGTCAGGCGTTACTACAATAGAGTTAGCAAAGGCTGTCAAATGGGCTATTGAAGCAGATATAACAGGGATATATCATGTGACAAATAATACATCGATTAATAAATACAATCTTTTGAAGTTGTTTAAAAAATATACAAAAAAAGATATTAGCATTGATCAATTAGATGGGGAAGTTGTTGATAAGAGCCTTGTGGATACAAGAATGCTGATGGACGTCGGTATACCTAATTATGAAACTATGATTAGAGATATGATTGATAACATAAAGTCTAGCAAAATGTATTCATATAAAATTTAAATTATAAAAAACATAGATGCAACAATTACAATTAAAAAAAATCGCAGAAATATGTGCGAATAAAGTATCAAAAAATTTTTTATTTCAAGAGCCATATAAGCATCTTGTTATAGATAACTTTTTGCCTGATGAATTAGCGCAAAAATGTTTGGAAAGCTTCCCTGAGTTGGGTAACAATGTTTGGGAGCATGAAAATGATGATGGTATTGAAGTCAAGTCAAGAACTACATGGAAGAGTGAGTTTGATATACCTGAAAATATTATTGATAGTGTGAGAATTTTAAATAGCTCTTTATTGTTAAATGCTTTTTCTAAAGTATTTGGGATACAAAAATTAATTCCTGACCCTTATTTTTCAGGTGGTGGTTTGAATGTTACTCAAAATGGGGGGCTGCTTGATGTTCATGTTGACGGTAATTATCATGATGCTACAGGATTGAATCGACGAATGAATGCTTTGATATATCTAAATCCTGATTGGGAGAAATCATGGGGTGGCGAATTCGGTATTTACAATAATAATGGTACACAATTAGTTAAAAAAGTAGAGCCTTTGTTTAATAGGCTAGTCATATTTGATAGTCACGACTACAGTTATCATGGCCTTCCTGATCCAATAAAATTTCCTAATGGAACAGATCGCAAATCAATTATTTTATATTATTACACTAAGACGCAAAGACCAAAAAACCAAGTTTTAACCAAAAATCCGCACAGTGCATTATGGGTCAAGAAGGGGATAAAGGATAAAAAAGGAAGCCTCTTAAGAAAGAAATATGAAAAAAAATAAAATCTTGATCGTCTCGGAGGTTTTTTATCCTGAAGAATTCAATATCAATGATGTTGCTTTGTCATGGAAGAGTAAGGGGTATGATGTTGATGTGTTGACTATGGTACCAAGTTATCCTGAGAGTACTATTTTTGATGGTTATAAAAATAAGCTGTATCAAAAAGATGAATGGCAAGGCATTAATATTTATAGAGTTAAAACTGTCATTGGATACAAAAAAAGTTTATTTAAGAAGTTTTTAAAGTATTTTTGGTTTATGGTGAGTGGCACTATAGCAGCAATAATTATTGGAAAGAAATATGATTATATTTTTGGGTTTAACGGAGGGCCTTTAACGTCAATGTTACCTGCCATCTTTATTTTTAAATTATTCAAAAGACCAACGACTCTCTGGGTACAAGATGTGTGGCCTGACAGTGTTTATGCATATGGTTTTAAAAAAACTAAGCTACTCTCATTCTTCTTAGATAAATTTGTAAAGTTTATGTACCATAATATTGATAATATTGCAGTTTCTTGCAAAGGATTTGAAACAGCATTGAAGACTTATGTCAAAAATGACATAACCTTTTATTATCTGCCAAATTGGGCAATTGATTTGGACATAAACTCAAAGCCAATTAAGCTTAGTAAAGACGAAAAAGTTCAGCTTACTTTCGCTGGTAATACTGGCAAGGTTCAAAATTTAGAAAATATTATTCTATCTTTTAACAAGCTCAGTGATGAATATTTGGAAAAAGCACAATTAAATATAATAGGCGATGGCTCAGATTTAGAGAGACTAAAGCTTATAAATACAAAAGATAATGTCATTTTTCATGGAAAAAAACCCAGAAGTGAGATGATGAAATATTACAATGCAAGTAGCTTCTTAATTGTGTCGCTGGCTAACGAACCAATTTTTAGCAAAACGGTACCGGGAAAGTTTCAGACTTACATTGCAGCTAAAAAACCAATATTAGCGATTATAAATGGAGACACAGCCGATATTGTTAAAGACAATAAATTGGGCTTTGTTGCAAACCCTGAAGATATTAGCAGTATAAAAAGTATTTTTATGCAAGCAATTGATTCAGAGAAAAATATGCTGAAGCGTTTTATATTAAATTGTGAAAAGTTGACTCAAAATGATTTTAATAAAGATAAGATTATTGATCATTTATTAAAGCTGACAACTTCTAGTAAATAAAATAAAGTGTATATTTCAAAAGTTAAATCACAATAAACCTATGAAAAAATATAACCACGAATTAATGTTCGAAGATATGTTGGGAAAAAGATTGCTTGGAAAATTATATCTACGTTTTTTCTTATATCCAATATTAGCAAAAAATATTTCTGGTAGATTATTAGATCTAGGTTCAGGTCTTGGGGATTTCTGCATTTATTATAAAAATAGTGTTGCAGTTGATATTAACAAGTACTCAGTAAGGTATTGCTTAGATAGATCTATAGAGGCAAAGTTAATTGTTGATGACAAAATTCCTTATAAAAAAGAAACTTTTGATACATTAATTATGGATAATGTTTTAGAACATATAATGCATCCTAAAAAATTATTGCTGGATGTAAATAGAGTATTAAAGAAAAAAGGAAGGATAATTATTGGTGTGCCTGGAGTCAAAGGTTTTAAATCAGTTTCTGACCATAAAGTATTTTATGATGAGGTTAAATTAATAAATTTATTTCATAAATTCAAACTCATAAAAAAATTTTACACCCCATTTAAATCAGAGCTTTTAAATAAGAATTTAAAAGCTTATTGTTTGTTTTGTGTTTTTGAAAAAGTATAGATTGTTATATTTTTTTGAAACTAGGATTTAAAAGAATTTTCTCAGAAGTATGATAAATATTCTTATGATAAATTTACAAGATAAAGTTATTAAAAATATATTGTAAGGCCTCTTCATTAATTATTTATTGGTAAGATGTTATGAAGTTATTTAAAGTTTCTCTTTATATGAAAGTTGTTTAAACTAATTGCCTATGGATTTGATTGAATTTTTAATTATCCCTATTTTTGCTTGTAGCTGGATGGGTGTATTTTTATATAAAAAATATGCAATACTTAATAGAATAATATCAAATCCAAATTATCGAACTCTCCATGAAGTTCCTATTCCTAGTGGTGGAGGGGTTATCTTTTCTTTATTATTTATATTGTCAATATTTTTAATTTGGTTAAATCAACAGTTGTCAGATAATCTTTTTTTTATGCTTGGGGTCGGCGGAGTTACTGCTTCTTTATTAGGCTTTAAAGACGATGTTTCTAATATAAAAGCTAGTAATAAATTAATCATTCAGTTAATCCTTTCAAGTTGGGTAATATTTTGTTTGTATTTAGAAAATCTACTATATTTAAACTGGCTACCCATTTTTATATTAATCCCAGCCTTGTTGTTTATAATGGTTTGGTTCATAAATGCTTATAATTTTATTGACGGTGTAGATGGAATGGCAGCTTCTGGGGCTATATTTTTGAGTTTAACTCTTGCTCTTGTGTTATTTTTAACTGACAAATCTGTTGAATTAATTCCTGTCTTTATACTAATAGCAATATTGGTTGGAGGTTTCATTTCTTTTAATTGGCCACCTGCATCTATATTTATGGGTGATGCAGGTAGTGTTTTTCTGGGCTACACCTTTGGCTCACTTATGCTGTATACGACACTTAATGGAGATATCACTATTTGGGTTTGGATAACAGTATTTGGGTATTTCTTTGCAGATACAATGGTAACTCAAATTGTACGAGTTATTTTAGTTAAGAAGTGGTATTTACCCCATCGAAGTCATGCATATCAAAATCTAGCAAGAATAACTGCTAGTCATTCAAAAGTAACTAGTGGAGTTGTACTATATAATATATTTTGGGTATTACCTTTAACAATATTATCGGTATTTAGACCAGAAAATGAAGTCATTATTGCTATAATTGCTATTTTACCAGCTCTTATAATTACTTATAAATATGGCCCATTATTTTCTTCGTCATAGTATTAAATTGATTATGAATAATAAAAAAATAAATGATATTAGAAAAAAAATTCAAAAAGATAAAGATATTGCTTTTGAAAAAGTCATTGAATTAATATCAAAAGGCGTTAAGGTTAAAAATCCAGAGTTATTAGATATTCGTGGTGTTCTTGCTTGCGGTAAAGATGTCGAAATTGATTTAAATGTAATTATTGAAGGTGATGTTAATCTTGGTGATAACGTTTCAATTGGAGCAAATACCATTTTAAGGAATTGTAGTATTGGTAATGGTACTAAGATTAATCCATTTTCTCTTATAGAGGATTCAATCATTGGTAAGAACAGCTTTATTGGACCTTATGGTCGTATTCGTCCAAATGTATCTATTGGAGATTATGTTCAAGTTGGTAATTTTGTTGAGATTAAAAATTCTAATATTGCATCGAAGTGTCGAATTAATCATCTTTCTTTTGTGGGTGATTCAGATCTTGAAGAGAAAGTTACAATAGGGGCAGGAACGATTACATGTAATCATGATAGTGTTGGTGTAAACCGAACTACTATAAAGCATGGAGCTTATGTGGGATCTGGTTGTAATTTAGTGGCACCATTAAAAGTGAATACCAATGCGACCATTGCATCTGGATCTACCATTACGGAAGAAGTTATTGCCGATACATTGACTATTGCTCGTTCTCGTCAAGTTACAGTTAAGGGTTGGAAAGGTCCAAAGTCTCAAAAATGAATATGTTAAATGTAGCTGTTTGGGGCTTAGGTAGTCATGCTAAAAATCGTATTCTGCCAGCACTTTCAAATACAAACGAGATTAAACTAATTGGAGTCTGTTCAAGAAATAAAAAATCGGTAGAGGCTTGTGCAGAACTATGGGATTGTTATGGTTGGACTGACCCAGATCAGATGCTTACCTCTGACGAAGTTGATATTGTATACATTGCCACTCCAATTGGTGCTCACTTCCTTTTAGCAAAACAAGCAATCGAAGCTGGAAAGCATGTTTGGTGTGAGAAACCATTAACCTGTAGCTATACTGACACTCAAAAGCTTGTTTCACTTTCAGAGAAGGAAGGAAAAGTTTTAACTGAGTCCTTCATGTACCTTTACCACCCTCAGTTTCAGAGGGTAAGAAAGTTTGTGGATGACAGTAAACAGATTCACTCTGTAATTTGTCGGTTTGGTATTCCTGCATTAAAAAACCCAGGATTTCGAAATAATCCAAAGTTATGTGGCGGTGCTTTATGGGATGTAGCCACTTACCCTACTTCTGCGTTACTTACACTATTTCAAAGTCAACAGGTACAAGTGCTTTTTTCTGAGATACTTACAAAAGAAGGCTTGCAAGTTGATAACGAGGGCAGAGCGGTATTACGTTTCTCGAATGGAGTAACAGCTTATCTTGAGTGGGGTATTGGGGTTGCCTATAAAAATGAGATTGACTTGTGGGGTGAAGACGGCTCCTTCTTTACTGATAAGGTATTCTCTAAAACTAAAGGGTATCAGCCTCAGTATAAAATTCGTGATCTAAATGGAAAAGAAAGCATTGAACATGGAGAGCAATCCGAACAATTTATGGATATGTTTACTAACTTTGTGGGGATAATGAATAATAAAGAAAAGGCTGATATAGAGAGAAGGAATATTTTGCAGAGAGCAAAACTAATGAACGATATTGTTAATTTTTAATGGAGTAAAAAATGAAGAATTGGAAAAATTTTAAACTTGATGAAGAGAGTATGTGGCCAAAAACTGGCCTAGTAGATTTAGATGCAGCACATAGTGATGATAGGGGATCAATTCAATCGCTTGTTAACTTTCCAATGAAGAATATAGCATTAATTACCTCAAAAAAAGGTGTAGTTAGATCTAATCATTACCATCTAACTGATTGGCATTATATGTATGTACTATCTGGATCTTTTGATTATTTTTATCGTCCAACCAATAGTGATGGGGAGCTTCAGAGTGTTCGAGTAAAAGCTGGAGAATTAATTTTTACACCTCCTATGGAAGACCATGCAACAGTTTTCCTCGAAGATTGTCAGTTGCTAGCCATGAGTCGTAACCCACGTGATCAGGTAGCATATGAAGAGGATGTTCGTCGAGTTATCCTCGTTGACCCAGAAAATATAACAATATAAATAATTATGACAAAATCTAATTACTACTTAAGAAAGAGCTGTCGGATGTGTGATAGCAGCTCTTTAGATAAAGCTATCTCACTAACCCCTACGCCACCAGGGAATGATTTTCTTACTTTGGATGAGTTGGATCGGAATGAACCAGTTTATCCATTAGATCTCTATTTTTGTAAAGAGTGTCACCATGTTCAGCTGGGACATGTGGTTGACCCTAAAATTCTCTATCAAAAGAACTATAGTTATGTATCTGCCACATCATCACCTTTTGTTGAACATTTAAAGTGTTATGCAGAAGATATGGTTGAGCGTTTTAACTTAGAGGTTGATGATTTAGTAGCAGATATTGGCTCTAATGACGGAACATGCCTTAGTTTTTTTCAAAATAAAGGAATGAAGGTGGTAGGTGTAGATCCGGCAAAAGAAATTGCTAATAAAGCCACCAATAACGGAATAGAAACTGTGGGAGATTTTTTTAGTTATGATCTATCCCTAAAGTTACGTGAAAGATATGGTGCTGCTAATTATATTACATCCCACAATGCATGCGCTCATATTGACAATTTATTAGATGTAGTTAAAGGCGTTGAATATTGGCTGGATAAGGATGGGGTATTTGTACTTGAGGTTGGTTATTTTGTTGACGTTTATACTAACACCTGGTTCGATACTATTTATCATGAACATCTTGATTACCATACAGTTGAGCCGTTTGAAAAATTATTTTCACAAGTAGGTATGGAGGTTATTAGTGTTCAGCGTGTTAAACCACAAGGTGGTTCAATTCGTATAATGACTCAAAAAATTGGAGGTAAATTCCAACGTGATAACTCGGTCAATAAGCTAATAGCACTTGAGAGAAAATTAAGCTTAGATAAGGTTGAAACATTACGCGAATTTGATAGTAATATTAGTGTTGTTAGTAAAAAAATACAGAAATTAGTCCATTCATTAAAAAGAAAAGGAAAAAGTATTGCTGGCTTTGGAGCACCAACCAAAGCAACAACCTTAATGGCACATTTTGGTATTGATGAAAACATAATTGATTTTATTGTCGATGATAATCCATTAAAGCAAGGACTCTATGCCCCAATTACCCATATACCAGTATTACCAGTAAATGAACTTTACAAAAGAAAACCTGACTATGTTTTAATTTTAGCTTGGAATTTTGCAGAACCAATTATGAAAATGCATGTAAAATATAGTAACGAAATAGGAAAATTTATAGTACCAATGCCAGAGCCGAAAATTGTTAATGAAGAATAAAAAAAGAATTCTTGTAGTTGCTCCTCATCCGGATGATGAAACCCTGGGGGTGGGTGGCACTATTGCAAAATTTGCTGCACGAGGTGATGAAGTTTTTGTATTGATAGTTTCTGGCCATCTTCCACCGCTTTATAATCGTGAAAATTATGAAAAAACAGTCTCTGAAGCTTATTCGGCATTCAGTATATTGGGTGTTTTAAAATCAGAATTTTTAGAAATCCCTGCTACTATGATTGGGGACCAGCCATTACATATAGTTAACGGCAGAATTTCAAAAATAGTCAATGATTTTAACCCACATATAGTCTTTTGCCCCTACCCAGACCGGCATGTTGATCACAGATTAGTATTTGATAGTGTAATGGTTGCAACTCGACCTGTTGGAAAAGGTACAGATATTGAGATAGTCGCGACGTATGAAACACTTTCGGAAACCCATTGGAATGCACCACATATAGAGCCAAACTTTACTCCTAATTGGGTGGTTAATATTTCAGATTATATTGATGTAAAGTTAACTGCATTAAAGTGTTATGAGTCTCAAATTTCAGACTTTCCTGGCCCGCGATCCATCGAAGCCGCTACTTCATTGGCCAAATTTAGAGGCACTCAAGCTGGCTTTGGCTACGGCGAAGGTTTTCATATTGTACGAATGGTTACGTAATTCATAATTTTTATTATCTATTCTTTACAATTTTATTTAATCAAATAGATATAAGCAATTTGTTATGACAAACTATAAGATTTTTAAAGACTGCATCATGTATAGATCAGATTCAAGTATTGAGTTTGATGATAAGAGTAAATTATTTGATTCAGCATTAAATACCTCTTGATATTATTTTTGTTAACAATAATTGTTATATCGAGCTATGTTATTTTACATGCTCTAGAATTTACTTCTTTTTCAGCTCGTGTTGCAGGCAGAATTTCTCATAGAGTCGCATTGGGTACTACAATCTCTCAAACCGTTCATACTGCCTCTGAGGTAGCTCTAATCTTCTTTTTACCTTCTCTAGCTTATTTAGTGGAGTCCGGAATTACTATTTATGATTATATAGCTTTAGTAATTGTAGCTTATTCTTTTGCTTTGATAGTGTCAGCAATCATGCTCATTAAGCTCAATAGTCTCCAGCAGTTTTTTCAAATGTTATTTATTAAATACAACGAGAATACTCTTCCTGTCGCAATACTTAAGACTTTATTTAATAGAAAAAAAATAGACTTAAATCTAAAAAATTGTGATGGCTTTACTTTTGATAAGGTGATATTTAAAAAAACTTCAGTTTCTTTCTTGGCATATATATTCCTTATAACTGGTTTTTTTAATGCCTTTATGTTGGCAGTTTTATTCCCCGAGAGCAGGTTAACTTTAAGCCAATTTACGGCTCTTTTTCATGGTTTCGGTGCATTAACATTTGCATTTTATATAGATCCAATGTTAAGTAGGTCAATTGATACTTACTCAGATGATGTTTCTTGGTTAAAAAATGTTTATTCAATTTTAATAGGAAAAATACTTAGTTACATTGCAATGATTATTTTCCTATTAATTCTTTTGGCTGCCTTAAATTTCTATGGATAAAAAAATTATCGAATGGTTATGATTTTATTAACAATAATTGTTATAACGAGCTATGTTATTTTACAAACTCTGGAAATCTCTTCTTTTTCAGCTCGTGTCGCAGGCAGAATTTCTCATAGAGCCGCATTGGGTACTACAATCTCTCAAACTGTATATACATTAAGTCGATTTGCAATATTGCTTTTTTTACCTTCTCTAGCTTATTTAGTAGAGTCCGGAATTACTATTTATGATTATATAGCTTTAGTAATTGTAGCTTATTCTTTTGCTTTGATAGTGTCAGCAATCATGCTCATTAAGCTCAATAGTCTCCAGCAGTTTTTTCAAATGTTATTTATTAAATACAACGAGAATACTCTTCCTGTCGCAATACTTAAGACTTTATTTAATAGAAAAAAAATAGACTTAAATCTAAAAAATTGTGATGGCTTTACTTTTGATAAGGTGATATTTAAAAAAACTTCAGTTTCTTTCTTGGCATATATATTCCTTATAACTGGTTATTTCAATGCCTTTATGTTGGCAGTTTTTTTTCCTGAGAATAGGTTATTTTTAATTCAATTTACGGCTCTTTTTCATGGTTTCGGTTCAATAACATTTGCATTTTATATAGATCCAATGTTAAGTAGGTCAATTGATACTTACTCAGATGATGTTTCTTGGTTAAAAAATGTTTATTCAATTCTAATAGGGAGAATGCTTAGTTACATTGCAATGATTATTTTCCTATTAATTCTTTTGGCTGCCTTAAATTTTGCATGATTAAAAAGAAAAAGCTTATAATAATTAAATTAAATTAAATTGATTTATTAACCTTTGCTAAGAAAACTCGTTAATCTTCCAAGAATTAAAAAACAACTAATTCTGTTGCTTATTGACTTTGTTATGCTTGTGTCAGTCTTATTGGCATCATTCTCTATTCGTCTTGATTATTGGTATTTTCCTCAGAATGATTTTATCTTTTGGCTAATATTTGGTGGGCCAGTTATTGCTATTATAATCTTTGTGGCTTTTGGCTTGTACCGTTCGGTGACTCGCTATGTTGGTTTTCAGACCTTATGGTCTATTGTGAAAGTAGTTTCTTTATACGCTCTAATATGGGGTGTAATTGTATTTTTGGCGGGGGTGGAAGGTATTCCCCGTTCGATTGTGTTGCTAAATTGGACATTATCGATATTGATAATAGTCGGGGTGCGAATGTCAGCAAGATGGCTGCTAACCACAGATAAAAGCTTCCAAAATGGTAAGCATTCTGGTAATAAAAAAAGAGCTTTAGTTTACGGTGCAGGTGATGCTGGTGTTCAGCTTGTTGGTGCATTAAGCCAATCTCATGAATACATCCCTATAGGCTTTGTTGATGACTCAGAAGATCTCCAAGGTACTGATATTTATGGTTTAGATGTTCATTCATCAGATAATATTGGGAATATCATTGAAAGATTAAAAGTCGATGAAGTGTTAATTGCTATGCCGAGAGTTTCTCGTGCTAGGCGATTTAATATTGTCACTTTATTGGATCCATTTCCAGTTCAAGTTCGTATGCTGCCTAGTGTATCAGATCTAGCTGGTGGCAAAGTAAGCGTAGACGATTTACACGAGGTTAGCATTGAAGACTTACTTGGACGTAACCCAACTTCAGCAAATCTAGAATTACTTAGTAAAAATATAAAAGATAAGTCAGTAGTCGTTACTGGTGCTGGCGGATCAATCGGTTCGGAGTTGTGTAAGCAAATAGTTAGCTTAAAACCAAAAGAGCTTATATTGTATGAAATGAGTGAATTGGCACTTTATAATATCGAGAAGGATTTGATTGCCTTAGATAAAAATCAAATAAAAATTTATCCAGTTCTAGGAAGTGTTAATAATAGTAAACGATTGAAAAAAGTCCTTAAACACTTTGAGGTGGATACTATTTACCATGCCGCTGCTTATAAGCATGTGCCAATGGTAGAGTTTAATAATGCTGAAGGAGTTGATAATAATATCTTTGGTACTTTGAATTGTGCTCAAGCGGCAATTGATAATGGTGTTGAAACATTTGTATTGATTTCTACTGATAAAGCAGTTCGCCCTACCAATACAATGGGTGCAACTAAGCGAAGTGCTGAGCTAATATTACAAGCTCTATCAAACATACAAAGTGTTACAAAATTCACGATGGTGAGATTTGGGAATGTGCTTGACTCTAGTGGCTCTGTAATTCCATTATTTAAAGAGCAAATTCAAGATGGGGGTCCAGTAACCGTTACTGATAAAGATATTATTCGTTACTTTATGACGATATCTGAGGCGGTAGAATTAGTAATTCAAGCTGGCGCTATGGGAACAGGTGGTGATGTATTTATTCTCGACATGGGTAAGCCTGTAAGTATAGATGACCTAGCAAAGAATATGATTAGACTAAGTGGACTAAAGGTTAAAGACGAGTCTAATCCTGATGGAGATATAGAGATTATATATGTCGGATTAAGACCAGGTGAAAAGCTATATGAGGAACTTCTTGTTGGGGGAAATTCTAGCAAAACGGACAATCCACTTATAATGAGAGCTAAGGAGGTCATGATATCTTGGGATGAGCTTAAACCTATGTTAGAAAGTCTAAAAAAAGAAGTTATAGATTCTGATCAAGAAAAAATACGTAAGCTATTAATTCAACTTGTACCCGGCTTCAAGCCCCAGTCTGACATAACTGATATTTTGTATAAAAAAGTTTAGCCTGTAATTTTTTTTGATTAGATTTAAATCAACTTTAAATATTTTTGTGCCTAATCCTGCATAATATTAAAGAGAAACTTCAAGTAAATATTGACTCTAGCTCTACAGAAGCCTGAACAGATTTACTTATTCTCACACAAGACCAATCCTGATTTGATCCATAGCCATAATTAGCCCGGATAAACGTTAGTTCATTGCGATTAGCACTAATGCCGTCATTTATCGTATCACCAACAAAGTAAGAATGTTTAAAAATGTTATTTTCATCTATGATGTCTCTAATCATAATATCTTTATTTCTAACCTTACTTTGCTTGTCACAGCATTCAATGATGCAAAAGTAATCTTCCCAATGAAAATGTTGAATTAATTTGATTGTTGGAGTTTGACGCTTGTTTGTTGCAATAGCCATTGGTATGTGCATCGACGATAATTTTTTTAAAAGCTTAGTAACGCCAGAGTAGGGTTGGGTGTTGAAAATTTCACGGTCATCATACATTTGAATAAAAAGGGATATAAATTGATCTAATTGATCCTGATGGCTTGGTCCTAATATTTCAGATGCAGCGTCCTTTAGAGGAGGTCCAATTAGAATATTTTTTGCATGATCGATTCGATTAGGAGCTAATTCTTTAGTTACACTTTGAAAACAATGGTATATAGCTTTCTCAGAGTCAACTAGAGTTCCATCAAAGTCAAAAATGATTGCTTTATTCAAAGACTTATCCAGTCATCTTTTTGGATGCTCATTTGGATCGCCTCAAGCGTTCTTGAATTCCATAATGCATCATCATTTGATAATTTTGGAGAATGGCTTCTTCCAACAACTTTGTTAAAATGATTTATCTCTAAAATAAAATGATTTGCAGCTGGAACAATCTCTTCAGTTAAACCTGAGCTTTCTGTATTAATTAGTATCTTGGTTTGTTTGTCATGAGGTTGCCAAACAGTTGGACATTTAATTCTTCCAAGAGGGCCAAAAGCTTCAAATTCAGATCTTCTTGTACATTCAAAACTAATATCGAAGGTTGCACGTTTAGAATCTCCAAAATCAATCAAACCACTCGTTGATATATCAGCACCATGTTCGTTAAGCTTAGCTATTGCTTTCACCCTAAGAGGATTTTCTTTAAAGCACTGTCTAATACTGTGTATTGCATATGGGCCGATATCCCAAAGTGCTCCTCCTCCATTTTCCATCGAACGATCAATACGATAAAACCTCGCGGGCTGAATTGGAAATGAAAACATGGAGTGTGCGTAATTTATATCTCCAAGAATATTTGATTTAACTGTATTCATAATCCGGTCAAATTGTGGATGAAATGCATACATAAACCCTTCCATAATTTTGACGTTATTTTTAGCTGCTTCTTCGATTAAGATTCTCACCTCTTCAGATTTTATTGCCATTGGTTTTTCAATTAATACATGCTTTTTTGCTCGTATAGCTTTTAATGCAACTTCAGTATGTTCTTCATTTGCAAGAGGAATATAAATAGCATCTATGTTTTTATGATTGATTACGTGATCAAGACCATCAAAACATGAAACCTTATCCTTATATGTTGGTAAATATTTTAAAAGACATTCTTTTGCAGCACCTAATCGTCTACTTCCAATAGCAATTAGCTCACCAAGTTCAGATTGAACTATAGCTGGCATAAGTCGCTCATTTACCCTTGCTGCACCAACAATCCCCCATCTTATTTTTGTCATAAACTTTCCTTGTTTTTATTCTGATTGTCGCCGATATGATTATCACCTCTTGATTTTGATAGCACAATTTGTTTTTGCCTCTCAATGACCCCTGCTTTTTTCTTATCAGTTAGTTTATTGAAACAATATGGGCAGGAAATTCCTTTAATATATTGATTTGATTTTAATTCATCTGGAGATAATGGGTGCCTGCAGGCATAGCACTGATCATATTGGCCTTCATTCAAACCATGTGTGACTGCAACGCGCTGATCAAAGACAAAACATTCTCCTTCCCATAAACTATCCTCTTTTGGAATATTTTCTAAATATTTTAAGATACCCCCTTTGAGGTGATATACATCCTTAAAGCCATTCTCTAGCATTAATGAGGTTGCTTTCTCACAGCGAATTCCACCTGTACAAAACATAGCGACTTTTTTGGGCTTCTTATTTTTAAGGTTATAGTCCACGTAATATGGAAATTCTCTAAATGTTTCCGTCTCTGGATTAACCGAATTTTTAAATGTACCGATAGCTACTTCGTAATTATTTCTTGTATCAATAACAATCGTGTCGGGATCATTTATAAGTTTGTTCCAATCTTCAGGAGCAACATATTTCCCTACTTTTTTTGTAGGACTCACCCCTTCAACACCAAGCGCAACAATTTCTTTTTTTAACCTAACCTTCATTCGGTAAAAAGGATTTTCTGTTGCCCATGATTCCTTATGTTCTAAACTTTCAAAGCTACCATTGAAGAATGTATTCCCCTTTATAAACTTAAGAAATTCGTGAATATTAATATCTTGACCGGCTATAGTTCCATTAATCCCCTCACAGGCTAATAAAATAGTACCTTTAAGGTTATTATCTTGACAAAATGATTGAATAAACGGCTGAAGTTGCTCGATATTTTTAAGACTTACGAAACGATAGAAGGCAATTGTAAGGAACATAATTATTTTTGGTTAAATTTAATTTATTTTATGCTTTAAAAATGTTATTTTAACGCTCTTTTACAAGAATTATTTAATAAATGTCCCGGAGAATTTTAAAATGACAATTGAACAGACACTATCAATCATTAAGCCAGATGCAGTTGCAAAGAATGTTATTGGCGAAATATACACTAGATTTGAAAAAGCGGATTTAAAAATAGTAAAAGCAATGATGGTCCACTTAACAAAAGAAGAAGCAGAAGGTTTTTATGCTGTTCACAAGGAAAGACCCTTTTTTAACGACCTAGTAACATTCATGACATCAGGTCCAGTAATGATTCAGGCATTAGAGGGTGATAATGCAGTATTGAAAAACAGGGAATTGATGGGCGCAACCAACCCGAAGGAAGCAGACTCAGGGACTATTAGAGCAGATTTTGCTGATAGCATCGATGCAAATGCTGTTCATGGCTCTGATTCATTAGAAAATGCTAAAATAGAGATTGAATATTTCTTTGGTTAAATTTCTTTGGATAATTTGCTCGATTTAAACAGTAATGAATTAGCCGAATATATCAAAAAATTTGGGCACAAGCCATATCGTGCAAAACAATTGTTAAAGTGGATATATCATTTTGGAGAAAGAGATTTTTCCAAGATGACTGATCTAGCAATTACATTTCGCAAATCTTTGAAAGAAATAGCAAAAATTGAAATTCCTGAAATTGAATTAGATCATCTATCTTCTGATGGAACACGTAAATGGTTATTAGATATGGGGACAAAAAATGGCATTGAAACTGTTTTTATTCCAGAAAAAAATCGTGGAACACTTTGTATTTCTTCTCAGGTGGGTTGCGCACTAGAGTGCACATTTTGTTCTACAGGCAGACAAGGCTTTAATAGAAATTTAACATCAGCTGAGATTATAGGGCAGTTATGGCTAGCTAACAACAAACTCCGTGAGCAAGAAAATTATAAGTTATTAAAGGTTGATGAACGCATTATAACGAATGTTGTGATGATGGGGATGGGAGAACCCTTAGCAAACTACAAGCATGTCGTTCATGCATTAGAAATGATGTTAGATGACGCTGTTTATGGCTTAAGTCGAAGAAAAGTTACATTATCAACTAGTGGTCTAGTTCCTGCAATTGACAAATTAAGTCTTGATTGTCCAGTTTCCCTTGCCATTTCTCTTCATGCTTCAAATAACGAACTTAGAGATGAAATTGTTCCAATAAATAAGAAATATCCTCTCGATAAACTTATGTCTTCTTGTATTAGATATATAGAAAGAGCACCAAGAGACTTCATAACATTTGAGTACGTAATGTTGGAGGGTATCAATGATTCAGCTGAGCAAGCCAAAGAACTTATCAAGCTAATTAAGGATGTTCCATCAAAGCTTAATTTAATCCCATTTAACCCATTCCCAAAAAGTGGATACAAGTGCTCAAAAAGGATAGCAATTAAATCTTTCCAAGAAATTTTAATGGATGCAGGCATTGTGACAACAATTCGAAAAACTCGCGGGGATGATATTGATGCTGCGTGTGGACAGCTTGCAGGACAGGTTCAAGATAAAACAAAGAGAACGCAACGACTTCAGTTTACATGATTAAAAAAAATACAATACAAGTAATGGTAGGTGATATTGCAGTAGGCGGTGGAGCACCTATTGTGATTCAGTCGATGACTAATACTCATACGTTTAATAAAAAAGAAACAGTAGCCCAAATACTAGAACTCTGGCGCGCTGGCTCCGAGATTGTTCGAGTTACGGTTAATGATGAAAGTTCAGCTAAAGCAGTCTCTGATATAAAAAAAGAACTACTCGATAATGGATGCAATGCGCCTATTGTGGGTGATTTTCATTTCAATGGACATAAATTATTAGAAAAATATCCTAATTGCGCAAATGCCCTTGATAAATATCGAATCAATCCAGGTAATGTTGGTAAGGGAAGTAAGCGAGACGAGCAATTTGCAGCAATGATTAATATTGCAATAAATTACGACAAACCTATTCGTATCGGTGTAAATTGGGGTAGCTTGGATCAAGATCTTTTAAAAAAGTTAATGGATGAAAATGGAAAGTTAAAAAATCCATTAATATCTCAATCAGTTATGAAAGAGGCATTAATAAGATCAGTTATCGATAGCGCTAATGCTGCAAAGGCTTTAGGACTAGCGAGTAATAAAATTATTGTCTCGTGCAAGGTAAGTGATGTTCAAGATTTAATCGAAGTTTATACAAATCTTTCAAAACGATGTAATTATCCCCTTCACTTAGGTCTTACAGAGGCTGGTATTGGGTCTAAAGGAATTGTTTCTTCAGCAGCATCAATGGGGTATCTTTTGCAGCATGGGATAGGCGATACAATCCGAATCTCACTTACACCTGAACCAAAAGAATCGAGAACAAAAGAAGTCATCGTTGCGCAAGAGTTGTTGCAAACTATGGGTATAAGGTCTTTTACACCTCTTGTTATCTCCTGCCCGGGTTGTGGTAGAACAACTTCAACTTATTTTCAAGAATTGGCTGGTGAAATACAAAGCTATTTAAGAAATACCATGCCAGTCTGGAAAAAGAAATATAATAACGTTGAAAATATGACAGTAGCGGTAATGGGTTGCGTAGTTAATGGTCCTGGAGAGTCAAAAATGGCCAATATCGGTATCAGCTTGCCAGGTACGGGTGAAGTTCCGGTAGCACCTGTTTATGAAAATGGAAAAAAAACAGTAACATTGAAAGGTTCTTCAATTAGTAATGATTTTAAAGGTATTATTGAAAATTATATCCAAAACAATTATGAGAAAAGATAACTCTTAAATGGCTAATAAAATTCAATCTATAAAAGGATTCTACGATGTAGCCCCAGATGCTCAAAAGATTTGGCGCTATTTTGAATCAAAGTGCCTTTCTATTTTTGACCAATATGGGTATGAAGAGATTGGACTTCCAATAATTGAGGCAACAGAATTATTCGAAGCGGGTGTCGGTACCCATACTGATA